>DSLFC04102__coassemble_586_pt1 | contig 49909 bp, 35 predicted proteins | sample DSLFC04102__metabat2_low_PE_005 | metagenome-assembled genome bin DSLFC04102 | reverse complement strand
ACGCGGCAAGTGCTGTGTGCGTTTATGGAGCCGACGCGGCAAATGCAGTGTGCGTTAATCGAGCCAACGCGGCAAACGCAGTGTGCGTTTATGGAGCCGACGCGGCAAATGCAGTGTGTTCTTACTAATCCGCGCGCCCAATGAGTGCCACGTTCGTCGAGTTGGTGCGACTAACGCGCAGTGCGGCCGCTGCGCGCCGGCGCACATCCCCCTTCACAACCTGCTGTGCAAGGTGTATACTTGAAATTGTGCGGCGTAAATAGCGCCCGCATATTGACATGTGCGGCAAAATAAGTTATACTACTGGCAGTTTAGCATGATAAAGCGATGAGGTGCATTCTATGGCGCGATTGAGGTTATACCCGCCGGAGGGCATGCAGGACTACCTGCCCGACGAGCGGTGGCACAAGCGGCGCGTGGAGGCGCAGGTGCGCGAGCAGTTTGCGCTGAGCGGCTATGAGGAGATAGAGACGTCGATGTTGGAGTACTGCGACGTGGTATCGGGCGGCGAGGGACGGCTGCCGGCGGAGCAGCTGTTTAAGACATTCGACCAGCGGGGCAGCGTGCTGGCAGTGCGGCCGGACAATACGCTGCCGATAGCGCGGCTGATAGCGGGCCATGCACGCGAGATGCCTGCGCCGGTGCGGGTGAGCTATGTGCAGGACATAGTGCAGTACCCGCTGCCCAAGGGCGGCCAGATGCGCGCGCATACGCAGGCGGGCATAGAGCTGATGGGCGAGGGCGGCGCGGCGGCCGACGCCGAGGTGATCGCGGTGGCGATACGCGCGCTCAGGGCCAGCGGCCTGCGCCAGTTCCAGATAGACATAGGCCAGGTCGAGTACTTCAAGGGGCTGATGGAGGAGGCCGGTTTGACCGGCGACACCGCCGAGCGGTTGCGCGTGTGCGTGGAGGAGAAGAACTCGCTGGCGATAGAGCTGATGAAGAGCCGCGGCGAGATAAGCGAGATGGCGGCGCAGCGGCTGCGCGAGTTGCCGGGGCTGTACGGCGGCGAGGAGGTGCTGGACGCGGCCGAGGCGCTGTCGAGCAACGCGCGGTGCCGGGCTGCGGTGCGCAATCTGCGCGACATACTGGCCATGCTCAGGGCGTACGAGCTGGACGGCTACATATCGATAGATCTGGGCATGGTGCATTCGATAGACTACTATACCGGCATGATATTCAGGGGCCTGACGGGGCATCTTGGATATCCGCTGCTGTCGGGCGGGCGGTATGACGAGCTGATGGCGCAGTTCGGGCGGCCGATGGCGGCGACCGGGTTTGCGCTGAGCGTCAAGCCGTTGCTGGTGGCGCTGGAGCGCGAGGGCGGCATGCTCAAGCGTCCGGCGGTGGACTGGATGCTGGCGTTCACGCCCGACGGTTGCCAGCGGGCGCTGAGGCTGGCCGAGTCGCTGCGGGCGCAGGGGCTGAGCGTGCGCATGTGCTATCAGCCCGAGCGCCTGGAAGAGCAGGCGCGCGCGGCGGGTTGCCGCGACTGGAAGCTGATAGATGGGGGTGACGCGAGATGAGCGCGATTAAGCTGGCGCTGGCCAAGGGCCGGCTGGCCGATGAGACGCTGAATCTGCTGGAGCGCGCCGGGGTGAGCTGTCCCGAGCTGCATGAGAAGAGCCGCAAGCTGGTGTTCCGCGATCAGTCGGGCATGTACGAGTTCATAATGGTAAAGCCGTCGGACGTGCCGACATATGTGGATTACGGCGTGGCGGACGTGGGCGTGGTCGGCAAGGATACGCTGATGGAGGAGAACCGGCCGCTGTACGAGCTGTTGGACCTGGGGTTTGGCAAGTGCAGGATGTGCGTGGCGGGGTTCCCGGAGCAGCGCGACAAGCTGATAACGTCGTCGCACTTCCGCGTGGCGACCAAGTATCCGGCGATAGCGCGGCGGTTTTACGAGGAGCGCGGCGAGAACGTGGAGATAATCAAGCTCAACGGTTCGGTCGAGCTGGGGCCGCTGGTGGGACTGAGCGACGTGATAGTGGATATAGTGGAGAGCGGCGCGACGCTGCGCGCCAATGGGCTGGAAGTGCTGGAGACCGTGTGCGACCTGAGCGCGCGGCTGGTCGTGAACCGCGTCAGCCTCAAGACGCGCGCCGGCGACATCAAGCGGCTGATAGAGGCGCTCAAGGCGCAGCTGAACGCGCCGCAGGACGCCACCTGACAGAGCGCTGTCACGCGAGGCGGCGTGCGATAGCGTCGCGGTCAACTTTGCGCTTGACAGGGGTTTGATTGAATGGCATGATGGCAGCATGCAAGGCTACATCGGATAATGCAGCAGCCATCCGCACGCTATCATGCAAGGAAATATCGGATAATGCAGCAGCCATTCGTACGCCATCACGCAAGGCGACATCGGATAATTTAACGGCCATCCGCACGCCATCACGCAAGGTGACATCGGATAATGCAGCAACTACCCGTACGCCATCATGCAAGGTGACATCGGATAAAACAGCGGCAATTCGTACGCCATCATACAAGGTGACATCGGATAAAACAGCGGCCATCCGCACGCCATCACGCAAGGCAATATCGGATAATGCAGCGGCCATCCGTGTGCCATAATGCAAGGTGACATCGGCTAATGCAGCAGCCATCCGTACGCCATCATGCAAGGCAATATCGGATAAAACAGCGCACATCCATCCGGCATAGTGCAAGGCAAAAACAAGCGATAAGTCAGCCGGCGGGCAGATGCCCAATCAACCGGAACATAGGTGTGGTGTGGGGCGGTGCGCGCTGAGGCAGCGCAGCCATTGCGGCAGTTTTAAATAGCGGTTCCATTTAGCGCCGGGCGCGTGCGGCATGGGGCGGCGCGCTGACGCCGGCGCATTTAGATACGAAATCAGGAGAGTGCATGACAATGCTTCCAATAATAAGATTTACCGGCGAACTGCCGGAGCGGCTCAGGGGCCGGTCACAGCTGGCCGACGAAGGCGTGCGCGACAGCGTGCGTTCGATAATCGCAGGGGTGCGCGAGCGCGGCGACGCGGCGCTCGTCGAGTACACCGAGCGCTTTGACCACGCGCGCCTGACGCCTGAGACGATAAGGGTAAGCGAGGCCGAGATCGACGCGGCCTACGATAGCGTGGACGCGCGCCTGCTGGAGGCGATGCGCCACAGCGCCGCGCGCATACGCGCCTACCATGAAAAGCAAAAGAAACTCACGTGGCTGGACTTCAATGAGAGCGGCTACGCGCTGGGGCAGAAGGTCACGCCGCTGGACAGCGCGGCGGTGTATGCGCCGGGCGGCACGGCGATGTATCCGTCCAGCGTGCTGATGAATGTGATACCGGCGTCGGTGGCGGGTGTCAGGCGCATAGCGCTGCTGACGCCGCCGATGCGCGACGGCAGCGTGTACCCGTTGACGCTGGTGTCGGCGCGCGAGGCCGGCGCGACCGAGATATACCGCATAGGCGGCGCGCAGGCGATAGCGGCGGCGGCGTTTGGCACCGAATCGGTGCCGCGCGTGGACAAGATAACCGGCCCGGGCAACATATTCGTGGCCAATGCCAAGCGCGAGGTGTTCGGGTATGTGGGCATAGACATGATCGCGGGGCCGAGCGAGGTGCTGGTCGTGGCCGATAGCAGCGCGCTGGCACGGTATGTGGCGGCCGACCTGCTTTCGCAGGCTGAGCACGACGCGCTGGCGCAGGCGGTGCTGATAACCGACAGCGAACAGCTGGCGCTTGAGGTGCAGCAGGAGCTGCCGCGGCAGCTGGCCGCGCTGGGCCGCGCCGAAATCGCGGGCCGCTCTATCGACGACTATGGCACGATACTGCTGTGCGACTCGATCGAGCAGGGCATTGACGCCGCCAACCTGGTCGCGCCCGAGCATCTGGAGCTGATGCTGAGCAGTCCGTTCGAATATCTGGGCCGGGTGCGCAACGCGGGCGCGATATTCCTGGGGCGGTATTCGCCCGAACCGCTGGGCGACTACTACGCCGGCCCCAACCATGTGCTGCCCACTTCGGGCACGGCGCGGTTCTCGTCGCCTTTGTCGGTGGACGACTTTGTCAAGCGTTCGTCGATAATATACTGCGAGCGCGATGCGCTGCGGGCGGCGGCGGACGACGTGGCGGCGTTTGCGCGCGCCGAGGGACTGGGCGCGCATGCCCGTGCCGTGGAGGTGCGCTTTGAGGGGGATGAGCCATGAGGACGGCCGAGATAGCGCGCGACACCAATGAGACGCGCATAAGCCTGGAACTGGAGCTGGACGGCGAGGGTCAGACGCAGCTCAACACCGGCGTGGGGTTTTTCGATCACATGCTGGACGCCATGTGCAGGTTTGGGCTCATCGATCTGGAGCTCAAGTGCGCGGGCGATCTGGACGTGGACGCGCACCACACCGTGGAGGACTGCGGGATATGCCTGGGGCTGGCTATAAAGCGGGCGCTGGGCGACAAGAGCGGCATAATGCGGGTGGGCTCGTGTTACTTTCCGATGGACGAGGCGCTGGCGCTGTGTGCGCTGGACATAAGCGGACGCGGACTGCTGGCGTTTGCGGCGGAGTTCCCGCAGCCGAGTTGCGGGCTGTTCGACTGCCAGCTGGCCGAGGAGTTCTTCCGGGCGGTCGCGGTCAATGCGGGGATAACGCTGCACATCCGCTGCGACGGGCGCAACTCGCATCACATGCTGGAGGCGATGTTCAAGGCGTTCGGGCGGGCGCTCATGCAGGCGATAGAGATATCGCCGCGCGTAAACGGCGTGCCGTCAACCAAGGGCGTGATCTGAAATATTTACACGCGCGCGCGGCCGGCGTGCGGGCGCGCTTAACCGAATATATGGTATTATTTACGTGAAATACGCTTGGTCAGGGGAGGAAACTTGTCCAAATGAATATATATCCGGCAATCGACATGGTGGAGGGCCGTGCGGTGCGGCTCAAGCAGGGGCGCGCGGACGACATGACGGTATATGGCGACCCGCTGATGCTGGCGCGGCAGTTCTATGGCGAGGGCGCGCGGTATCTGCACATGGTCGATCTGGATGGGGCGTTCACCGGTGAAGGCGGCAATAAGGCGCTGGCGCTGGAGATAGCCCGGCAGGTGCCGGCCAAGATACAGTTGGGCGGCGGCATACGCGATATGGCTACGATAGAGCGCCTGCTGGAGGGCGGCATAGCGCGCGTGATACTGGGCACGGCGGCGCTAAAGGATCCCGAGCTGGTGCGCGAGGCGATAAAGCGCTACGGCGGCGAGCGCATAGCGATAGGCATAGATGCGCGCGACGGGCGCGTTGCGGTGCAGGGCTGGGTCGAAGGCTCGGACGTGACGCCGTTGGAGCTGGCGCTGAGCATGCGCGAGGCCGGCGCGCTGTACATCATATACACCGACATAGCGCGCGACGGCATGCTGTCCGGCCCGAGCCTGAGCAGCATTGGCGATCTGGTCGAAAAGAGCGGCATGCGCATAATCGCGTCGGGCGGCGTCAGTTCGCCCGAGGACGTGGAAAAGGTCAAACAACTCGGCTGCGAGGGCGCGATAATCGGCAAGGCGCTGTACGAGGGCCGGTTGACGCTGGGTCAGGCGCTGCGCATAGCGCACTGAGCGCGGCGGCGATAAAGGCTTAAATGAAATGAGGCGTAATGATATGGAAAACAAGTTTACCGTGGACGCGTCAAAGCTGGACGCGCTTAAATTCGGCCCGGACGGCCTGATACCGGCGGTCGCGCAGGACGTAAAGTCGGGCGACGTGGTGATGCTGGCGTACATGAACCGCGAGTCGCTTGAGGCCACGCTGAATACGGGCCTTGCGACCTACTTCAGCCGCTCGCGCCAGGAGCTGTGGCAAAAGGGCGCGACGTCGGGCAATGTGCAGCATGTGCGCGAGGTGCTCTACGACTGCGACGGCGACGCGCTGCTTTTGAAGATAGATCAGGTCGGCGTGGCGTGCCACACCGGCGAGTACAGCTGCTTCCATAATTCGCTGACCGGCGCGGACGGCACGGCGCCCGCCAGCAGCCATGTGCTCGAGGAAGTGTTCGAGGTCATAGAGGGCCGCAAGGCGCAGCCGGTCGCCGGTTCGTATACCAATTACCTGCTCGAAAAGGGCGTCGAGAAGATATGCAAGAAGGTCGGCGAGGAGGCCAGTGAGACGATCATCGCCGCGGTCAAGGGCTCAAACGATGAACTGCGCTATGAGGCCAGCGACCTGTTGTATCATCTGATGGTGCTGCTGTCCAACCAGGGCATGCGGCCCGAAGAGCTGTATTCCGAACTGCGCTCGCGGCGCAAGTGAGAAGACGGCGGTTAAACGCGGGCCATGCAAATCAGCGAGTCATACAGCATGCGGTGCGCTTGCATCAAACCTGAACCGGCATAAATCTACTCAAAGGCGCCGGGCTGGCGGCGCAGGTGCGCAAAATGATGGGCCGCGCAACGAGCCGGCTGTCCACCATGACGACGCGGGTTTTGCGGCTCGCGCGCGGGATGCTGTCGAAGCTACTGCATGCGACTCAATGTATAAAGAGTCGCACTTACATTGACCTCTGCTCCGGCAATGGCGGCGTCACCACGCGCGGCACTTGACGCGGCGCAGTGCGACGTGACGATGTGCGCTACGATGAAGCGCCGTTCAATGACGTTTGCCAGGGACGCAAAGCGTTACAAGCCGGATTTGATGGGTTGTACCTGACGGACGTGGCGGCGACATGCGGATGAGCATGGACAGCTGCGAGGCGTTGGCCGCGGCCGGAGCGCTGCTGGGGCCGGCACGGAGCGTAAATCCGGCGGCATGGTTTGATGGGGCGTCAATGCCTAGGCTTTGGCTAAATGCAAACGGGGCAGGCAAAAGCGTACGCGCAGGCCAGACCGCGCTTGTATGGCGCAATGTCACAACCGCGGCGTATCGAGTTGGGCTGGCGGCATATGCAAATGACAGTGATGGATTGCTTTCGGTTTGGTCCGAAAGATGAAAAATGCATTCTTACGGCGACGCGCAACAATGTGCGTCGCCGCACTGCATTTTGGCCTTGATTCAGGGTAAATGAGTCCAGACTCTGCGCGCAGTTTAGCGTTGGTTTAGGGCAAATGAGTTCATACGCCGCGTGCAGTTTAGCGTCGGTTTAGGGTAAATGGGTTCAGACACTGTGCGCTGTTTAGCGTCGGTTTAGGGCAAATGAGTTCATACGCTGTGCGCTGTTTAGCGTCGGTTTGGGGCAAATGAGTTCATACGATGTGCGCAGTTTAGCGTTTGTTCAGGGAAGCTGAGTTCATACGCCGCGCACTGATGGCTACGCTGGCGCGCAGCAATCCGGCGTTCTGGCCACTATGGCGTATAGCTGTGCGCCGTGCGAACGCATGGCGCCCGGCTTGAGTGCAGTGCGAGCGTTTTGCTATATGAGCCGTGCACGGCACCTTCGGTGTGTCGCTCAGCGATAGGCGCAATTAGCCCAGCCATTTAACGCACACATGGCTAAACGTGCAGTTGCAATGAGCTGTTTGCGGTACGCATGGCCTTGTGCGGGTCGCATGCCGGATCGCATTGCGGCCGCATAAATATCCGGAGCACCAAGCGGCCACGGCCGTATGACTGCCAGAATTGCCTGATTATGGAAAAGCGACGGTCGGAGTGCGGTCGATTTGTGTACAAAGCATGAATAAATTACAAAACGCATTGACAGGCGTGCGGTGATTGTGACAAAATGCAATTACACGCACCGCGCGTGACTTTTTCAAGGAAGAGGGATTTGCCAAATGAGATCAAATACCATGGCGCGATTGCTGGCGCTTGTATTGGCGGCGCTGATGCTCGTCGGCACGGCGGGCGCGCTGGCCGACTCAGCCGACGGCGACGCCGCTGTGACCGCCGCGCCTGATGCTCAAACCACCGTCGAGTCGACCGCCACGCCTGATGCGCAAACCACAGCCGAGTCGACCGCTGAGCCCACGGCTGAACCCAGCGCCGCGCCCACTGCCGACACTCGGCCGGCTGTGGATTCGTCGGTCGTGGTTACGATAGGCGACGTCAATGTGACCGCTGATGAGGTGGCCGAACTGTATTCATACGTGCTGGACATGTACAGCTACTACGGTTACGACACGACCGACCCCGAAGTGCTGAGCATGTTGCAGGATGTGACGCTGGATGCGGCGATAATGTCCAAGGTAGAGCAGCTGATGGAGGCTGAGCGCGGCCTGGACGTGTTCACCGATGAGGAACTGGCCGAGTTCCGCACCCAGGCGCAGGCCACGTACGACGAGGCATATGCCGACCTCTACGACAGCCTGAACGACGGCGAAATGACCGAAGACGAGCTGAATGCGCAGACGCTGGCGCAGCTGGAGAGCTATGGCTACACGGTTGACGCGCTGGTGGAGCAGGCCAAGTCCGAAGCGGCATACAATAAGCTCTATGCCGAGCTCACGCAGGACGTGCAGGTCACCGACGAGGACGTAGCCGAGTACTACGCTCAGATCGTCGAAAACGACAAGCAGATATACGAAAACGACCTGGCGTCGTATACGTTGCAGAGCATGTACGGTTCGCGCCCGTCGTATACGCCCGCGGGCATACGCACGGTCAAGCATATACTGATTAAGTACCTCGATGAGGACGCCCAGAAGATCAGCGAACTGGTGGCGATGAGCGAAAAGCCCGACGACTATGAGGAGCAGTACGAGGCGCTCAAACAGGCCGCCTATGCCAACATAAAGGACACCGTGGACGAGATAATGGCGCGCATAGCGGAGGGCGAGGACTTCGACGCGCTGGTCGAGGAGTATGGCGAGGACCCGGGCATGCAGAGCGAGCCGTACAAGTCCGAGGGCTACATGGTTTACGACGGCGCGACGACGCTGGTCGCCGAGTTCGTGGACAGCGCGATGGCGCTTGAAAATGTGGGCGACGTCACGACCGAACCCGTGCTGACCGAGTACGGCGCGCACATCATGCTGTACTACAGCGATCTGGAGCCGGGCGAGGTCGAGCTCACCGACGAAAAAGCCGAGACGTTGCGCGCCGAACTGCTGGCCGAACGCCAGGACGAAGCCTACAATGATGCGCTGAACGCATATCAGGCCGAGCTGGGCCAGGTGTATCGCTATCCTGAGAACCTGGTGCGCGCCGACCTGACCGCCGAGCAGGAGGCCGTAGAGGAATCCATAATCGCCGATGAAAGCGTAATAATTGATGGCGACGCTGCCGAAAGCGATGCGGATGCGGCCCAAAGCGATGCGGACGCACCTGCCGCGACTGAAAACGTTCCGGATGCGACCGAGCCGGCCGCGACCGCTGAGACCGATTTGTCCGAGGGCGCGTGAGCGGTGTTTGCGTGAATGGTTTGCCCGAAATCGCATGAATTGCGTTTGGGTTAATGGATTGCCCGAGGGCGCGTGAACAGCGTTTGCGTGCATAGCTTGCCAAAGGGCGCATGAACAGCGTTTGCGTGAATAGCTTGCCAAAGAGCGCATGAACTGCGTTTGAGTGAATGGTTTGCCAAAGAGCGCATGAGTTGCGCTTGGGTGAATGGTTTGCCAAAGGGCGCATGAACTGCGCTTGGGTGAATGGTTTGCCAAAGGGCGCATGAACTGCGCTTGCGAGAATGGATTGCCCGAGGGTGCATGCACTGCGCTTGGGTAAATGGTTTGCCAAAGGGCGCGTGAACCGCATCAGTGCGAATGGTTTGCCCAAGAGCGAATGGGCCGGCACCCGAGCCTGCCGCGCCCTGATCCTGTGGCACGGGTGTATCGCAAAACGCAGTGCGCGTCCGGCGCTGGTGCGCGGGCTTGCGCCTGGGGGAAGAACAGCTGAATTATTGTAAAGTGCCGGCAGCGCGGCTTTGCGCTGCCGGCGCTTTTTGTGTCCGAACGTGAATTAACCTGAGTTAAGCATGGCTGCATGGATATACAAACCCGCGTCGAGGTGGTATAATGGAAACGATTCTTGTTTATACGTGGAGGCACAGATGATTAGGCGATTCATACCGTACTACAAACCTCATTTGAAGCTGTTTGCGTTTGACTTTGCGTGCGCGATACTGCTGGCGCTGCTGCAGCTGGTGTTTCCCAGCGCGGTGAACGTGGTTATGGACCAGCTGATACCGGCAGGGGATTTTGGGCCGGTGTTCAGATGGGGTTTGTTGCTGGCGGGGCTGTACGTGGCGCAGTACCTGTTGCAGATGGTCGTGGAGTACTGGGGGCACATCGTGGGCGTGCGCATCGAAAAGGACATGCGCCACGATCTGTTTGAGCATGTGCACGAGTTGCCGTTCGCGTACTTTGACAACACCAAGACCGGCCAGATTATGTCGCGAATAGTGAACGACTTGAACGAAATCGCCGAACTTGCTCACCATGGTCCGGAGGACTTCCTGATATCGGTGTGCATGCTGATAGGCACGTTCACGATCATGGCCACCATGAACTGGAAGCTGACGCTGATACTGCTGATACTGGTGCCGTTCATGCTGGTGCTGTCGGGCAAGTGGAACAAGCGCATGCGCGCGGGCTTTACCGACATGCGGGCCGAATTGGGCGATATAAACGCCAGCGTCGAGGACTCGCTGTCGGGCGTGCGGGTCGTGAAGTCGTTCACCAACGAGCAGTACGAGAACGCCAAGTTTGAACAGGGCAATCAGCGCTTTACCAAGGTAAAGTCGCGCACTTACTACGTGATGGCGCGATTCCACACTATGATAGGGTTGTTCTCAAATGCGTTCTATCTGATAGCGCTGATCTGCGGCGCGTACTTCGTCATCAAGGGCGAGATGAGCGCGGGCAATCTGACGGCGTTCATACTGTATATAAACCTGTTCCTGTCGCCGCTGCAGAAGATAACCAACCTGATAGAGACATATCAGCGGGGCATGGCGTCGTTTGGCCGGTTTGTCGAGATAATGAGCATCAAGCCTCAGATCGAGGATCGTCCGGGCGCGCGCGAGCTGACCCGGCCCAAGGGCGACATCAAGTTCGAGCACGTTACGTTCAAGTACAACGATTCGCAGACGGTGCTGCGCGACTTGAACTTTGAGATATATGCGGGGCATACCGTGGCGCTGGTGGGGCCGTCGGGCGGCGGCAAGACCACGCTGTGCAATCTGATACCGCGCTTTTACGACGTGACCGGCGGGCGAATACTGATTGACGGCCAGGACATACGCGATGTGACGCTCAAGTCGCTGCGCCGCAACATAGGCATAGTGCAACAGGATGTATTCCTGTTCGGCGGCACTGTGCGCGAGAACATACTCTACGGCCGCCCCGACGCGACCGAGGAGGAAGTGATCGAGGCCGCGCGGCTGGCCGACGCGCACGATTTCATAATGCACTTCCCGCAGGGCTATGACACGGTCGTGGGCCAGCGCGGCGTAAAGCTGTCGGGTGGCCAGAAACAGCGCATCGCAATCGCGCGCATATTCCTCAAGAACCCGCCGATACTGCTGTTGGACGAGGCCACCAGCGCGCTGGATAACGAGACCGAACGCATAATCCAGCAGTCGCTCAGCCGCCTGAGCGAAAACCGCACATCGCTGGTCATAGCGCATCGGTTGGCCACGATACGCAACGCCGACTGCATATTCGTCATGACCGACGAGGGCATAGTCGAAAGCGGCAACCACGCGCAGCTGTTGGCCAAGGGCGGGCTGTACGCCCGTCTGTACAACTCGCAGTTTGAAGGCTTGGAATCGGTAGACTGTGGCCGGCTGACGGCTGATAGGCCGGTTGACGGCTGACGGGCCGGTTGACGGCTGATAGGCCGGTTCCGGCGCGCTGAACCGCCTACGTCGGGTGCAAGATTCCGGCTCAGTCGCGACCAATGCGCTACTGAGCGGCGTATGCGCAGTAAGCCTCAACGCCAGATTGCGGCAATGCGCTACTGAACGGCTGACGTGCAGTAAGCCTCAACGTCGGATTGCGGCAATGCACTACTGCATGGCTGATGCGCAGTTCGCCTCAATGTCATATTGCGGCAATGCACTACTGAGCGGCTGACGCGCAGTACGTCTCAACGTGATATTGCGGCAGTGCGCTACTGAACGGCGTATGCGCAGTAAGCCTCAACGCCATATTGCGGCAATGCGCTACTGAGCGGCTGACGCGCAGTACGCCCCAACGTCATATTGCAGCAATGCGTTCCGCGCCGGTTGCCAGACGGCCCGGCGTCAGTCGCGGCCAATGCGATCTTGGGTGACTGACAAGCAGCACGGCCCGCCGCCGTCCTGACGCGCCGGGATATATGATCCGTTGAATCATGTTGAATAATAATGCGCCCGCACCCTGTATACCGCTCAGGCGGCATGGGGTGCGGGCGCAATTTAACGCTCAGGTCATTTACGGGTTCAGCCCAGCTCGTCTATCACGCGGCGCATGGCGTCCCACTGAGCTTCCATGCTGGCCACGAGCTTGAACTGCGTGCGGCAGCGGTCGAGGTTGTGCTCGGGGCGGGACACGTGGAAGTATACGTCGCCGGCCAGATAGTCCGACAGGAAGCGCACGCCGCATTCCAGCGTCATCAGCTTTGCGCCCATGGGCAGCGTGGCGCGCTCGGCGGCGGTCAGATTGCGGCACGCGCCCAGGTAGCCGCGCGCGTAGGCGGAATACAGCTCAAGCGACATGCTGACCTTGTTCAGATCCTTTTCGTCCTCGAGCGCGGTCGACGCGCCGAAGCGTATCGAATCGCCAAAGTCGTTGCCGGCCAGACCGGGCATGACCGTATCCAGGTCTATCACGCACAGCGGCGTGCGCGTCCGGGCGTCGAGCATGACGTTATTGAGCTTGGTGTCGTTGTGGGTCACGCGCAGCGGCAGCTCGCCTGCGGCCAGCATGTTGGTCATAGTGGCGGCCTCATCGCGGCGCGCCATTACGAAGTCGATTTCGGGACCGACCTCGCGCAGGCGATTCATGGTGTCGGCCTTGATGGCCGCGTCGAGCTGCGCGTAGCGATTGGGGGTATCATGGAAGCGCGGTATCGTCTCGTTGAGCGTGGCGGCCGGGAAGCCGGACAGCTGGTTCTGGAAGTTGCCGAACGCGACTGCGCTCTGGTAGAAGTCCTCGGCGTTTTCGGCCTTGTCGAGGCAGATGCTGTCCTCTATGAACTTGTACACGCGGAAATAGCGATCCTGTTCATCGCGGTAGTAGGATTTGCCGTCGAGCGTGGGCACCAGCGTCAGCACATGGCGCGGGTCTGCGTCCTGCCGGGCCAGGTAGCCCGTTACCGCTACTATATTGGCCATCAGCGCGTCCACGTCGGTGAAGATGGAGTTGTTTATCTGTTGGAGTATATAGCGCCGGCCTGCGTCGGTCGTGACCAGTTCGGTGCGGTTTATGTGGCCGCTGCCGTATATGTCACAGGATACCGGTGTGCCTTCGAGCTTGAAATGGTTAAGTGCGTTATTCATGCGCATCCTCCTTAGTCTGAGCGTGGCGTCTAATCACTTATGTACATTATAGGACAAATCCGCCCTGATGGATATGGACAAAAGCCCGAATAAATAGTACAATCTTCCTGAAGACGCAATATAGTGCTATAATGTGGGCAAGGGGGCTGAAGCGGTGTTCAGCGCGGGCGAATTCGAGAAGTTGGGGCGACTGCTCAATAACCTGCACATCTGCATGGACATAAAGTTCGGACTGCTGGACATCAACGCGCGCGAGGTGTACACGGCGGCATACCGGACTCCGTTTTGCCGGTTGATAGCGCAGGCCGAGGGCGGCTATGCGCGGTGCGTGAACTGCGACGCCGAGGCGCTGCGGCACGCCGGGCAGGCCGAGGGGCCGGTATGCTATCGATGTCATGCAGGGCTGATAGAGGTGGCGCTGGCGGTGCGCGTCAGCGGCGAGCAGGTGGGCTACATACTCTTTGGGCAGATGCTGGATGACAGCCCGCTGGAGCGGCAGTGGCAGGACACGCGCCGCAGGTGCGCGTGGTATGGCGACATGGACGAGCTGTACCGGGCGTTTTGCCTGCTGAAGGTTATGTCGCGCCAGCAGATCAGCGCGCTGGGCGAGATTGTGGATGCGTGCGTGAGCGAGGCGCGACTGTCGGGTATGCTGATTAGCGCGAGCCGCGACGAGGCGGGGCGGCTGCGCGATTACATAGCTGCGCATTACGCAGAGCCGATAACGATACCCGGAATATGCGCGGCGCTGTCGCTGAGCAAGAGCAAGCTCTACGCCATCTGCCGCGCCGATACCGGCCGCACCGTAAGCGAGCTTATATGCGAAAGGCGCATCGATGCGGCGCGGGCGCTGCTGCGCGGCACCGACGACAGCGTGCGGCAGATATCCGAAACGGTGGGCTATGCCGACTTCAACTACTTCACGCGGGTATTCAGGCAGCATGCCGGGCTGACGCCCAGCGAATACCGCCGGCAGGTACGCGCGGCGGATGACAGCGCTGTGGACAGCCGCGCCACCGATGGCGCGGCGGGCAATGGCGGCTCCACAAGCGCCGATAGGGCGAGCGATGCCCCAACAAAAACACGCGCGGATGCCAAAGCCTAGCGAGTGTGCAGAGTCCAATCAGCGTGCGCAAGCGTCAGCGCGACAAGCGGCGACGCGATAAACTTTGGCAAGGCGAGCAGTCGCATAACAAAAGCCAACGCCAGTCATAGCGAGCGTGCAAAGCCCAATCAGCGCGCGCAAGTGTCAACGCGACAAGCGGCGGCAGCGCAGGAGGCGGCAAAGCAATCAACGGCAGCGCGGGTAGCGACATATCCAGCGCCGCCCGGACCGCATCGGGCTTTGGGCGGCGCGTCGACCGACAGTGGAACATCCGGCGTCGATACAGCCTGACGGCCGGTGGCTCCGACAGCATGACCGCAGGAGGTGAGCGGCAGATGGACAGGACGATACTGCATTGCGACTGCAACTCGTATTTTGCATCGGTGGAACTGCTGACGCGGCCCGAATTGCGCGACCGGCCGGTGGCGGTTTGCGGCGACCCGGCGGCGCGCCATGGCGTGATACTGGCCAAAAACGAGCTGGCCAAGCGCTGCGGCGTAAAGACCGCCGAGACGATAGCGTCCGCGCGGCGCAAGTGTCCGGAGCTGGAGCTGCTCAGGCCGCATCGCGAGCTGTATTCGGCATACTGCCGGCGCATAAATGCGATATACGCGCAGTACACCGACCTGGTTGAACCGGCAAGCGTAGACGAGTCATATCTGGATGTGACCGGTTCACGGGCGCTGTTTGGTTCAGGGGAGCGCATAGCCAACGAACTGCGCGCACGCATTCGAAGCGAGATAGGGCTTACAATATCTGTGGGGGTGTCGTTCTGCAAGATATTCGCAAAGCTGGGCAGCGACTATAAAAAGCCCGATGCCACTACGGTCATAACGCGTGACAACTACCGTGAACTGCTGTATCCGCTGCCGATAGGCGACATGATGTATGTTGGACGGGCGTCGGGCGAGGTGTTGCGGGGCGCGGGCATATACACGCTGGGCGATATATATGCGGCGGGCCCGGAGCGGATCAGGCAGTTGCTGGGCAAGGGCGGCGACGGATTGTGGCGCAATGTGGCGGGGCTGGACGATACGCCGGTCATGCCGCTGGGCTACCATGAGCCGGCCAAGTCGGTGGGCAACTCGACCACGTTCAGGCGCGACTTGACGAGTTGGGCTGATGTGGATGCGGGGCTGACGCTGTTGTGCGAGAGCGTGGGTGCGCGGCTGCGCGAGGCGGGGCTGTATGCGCAGTGCGTGACCGTGCAGATAAAGGATCCGTCGCTAAGAAAGATCTCGCGGCAGGCGCGGCTGGACGCTCCGGTCAATGCGACCGACGCGCTGCTTGAGGCGGCGCGCGGCATAATGCGGCTCAACTGGCGTGAGGGCTCGCCAGTGCGGATGCTGGCGGTGAGCGCGAGCGCGCTGACGGATTCGCCGGGAGTGCGCCAGCTGAGCTTCTTTGGCGATGGCGACGAGGCACGGCGCGAGCGCGCAGTACGCCTGGACTCGGCGGTGGACGGCATACGCGCGCGCTTTGGCGAGGGCGCGGTGCGCCGGGGCAACATACTGGCGACGGATATCGTGACGCCGGGCGGCGGAGATGATGCCAGACTGTGAGCCAAGCGTTTGCCGGCGGATGGCGCCGGGCGGCGGGGATGACGCCCGTCTGTGAGCCAAGCATTTGCCGGCGGATGGCGCCGGACGGCAGAGATGACGCCCGTCTGTGAGCCAAACATTCGCCAGCGGTTGGCGCCGGGCGGCGGGGATGACGCCCGTCTGTGAGCCAAGCATTCGTCGGCGGGTGACGCCGGGCGGCGGGGATGACGCCCGTCTGTGAGCCAAGCATTCGCCGGCGGGTGACGCCGGGCGGCATTTGGAGTGTGGGCGGCAGGGTGTGCGCTTTTGTGCTGCTTTCACACGGCGGCCTCTATCGCTGCGCGATCAGCGTGTACTTGCAGGGCGCGTTGGTGCTGCGGTACGCGCTGCCACATGCCCGAACAGTGCGGTCATGGCCCAAAATACAACGCGTTTTGCAGCTTCTGGCAGATTCTTGCATCCGGGCGCGGCGCGGCAGGAAATCGCGCGGCGATGTTGAATACATATACCGCGCGCATCGCGTAGATTGACGGGGAGTGATATTGTCTTATGGAAGTATTTACGTCTGCGCTGGGCGCGGTACTGACGCTGTTTGTGTTCATGGCGGGCGGGTATGTGTTTGCGCGTTGGGGGCTGGTCAAGCCGGACTTTTCGCCGCAGTTATCGGGCGTGGTGTTCAAGTTCTTCTTTCCGCTGATGCTGCTGAAGGTCATACTGCTCCAGACCGACATCGCGTCGGTCGTTGCGGGCTGGCGGCTGCTGGTCATAAGCACGGCGCTGATAGCGCTGGGCATACCGCTGGGCAAGCTGGTTGCGCATCTCATGAAAGGTCGCATAGCGGTTGCGCCGGCGCAGTTTGCCACGATGTTTCCGAACTACATATTCATGGGCATGCCGGTGATACTGGCGATGTATGGCGAGATCGCGTCTGCGACGCTGGTGATGTACTCGCTGCCGATGAGCCTGCTGGTGTCGACGCTGGGGTACATGGTCATGGCGTCGACGGGCGGTGTGAACTGGCGCGCGGCGTTCAATCCATGCACGGTTGCCATTGTGGTGGGGCTCATCTGGCTGGCGCTGGGCGTGCCGGTGCCGGGCTTTGTGGCGGAGGTCATAACGCTGGGCAACAACGTGGTGTCGCCGGTGGCGATGTTCCAGGTGGGCATGGTCATAGCGAGCTTTAAGTTTCAGGGAGTGGGCGAGCTGCGGGACGCGGCGCTGTTTTCGGCGTTGCGGCTGGTGGGGTTGCCGCTGGTTGTGGCGGTGGTATTGACGCTTGTGGGGCTGCGCGGGCTGGAGGTCAGCGTGCCGGCGATGGTCACCGCGATGCCGGTCGCGGCCAATATGACGATAACCGCCGGCGCGGTCGGGCGGCATGAGGAGATATCGGGCCAGCTGGTGTTTGTGAGCACCGTGTTGAGCCTTATCACGATACCGCTCATGGCGGTCGTGGTCGACATGATACTGGGCCTGGTTGCGTAATACAATAAATACGGGAGGTAAATCGAATGTTTGACAGGGCGGCATACGAAAAGCGCGTGGAGTGGTTCAAGCAGGCGCGCTTTGGCATGTTCATACACTGGGGCCTGTACGCGATACCGGCGCGGGGCGAGTGGATACGCTCGGTGGAGCGCATATCGGTGGAGGATTACCAGCAGTATTTCGACGAGTTCAACCCGGTGGACTACGACCCGCGCAAGTGGGCGCGCGCATGCAAGCAGGCCGGCATGCAGTACGCGGTGCTGACGGCCAAGCATCACGACGGGTTCTGCCTGTTCGACAGCGCACTCACCGACTACAAGTCGACGACCTGCTGCGGGCGCGACCTGGTGCGCGAGTATCTGGACGCGTTCCGTGCCGAGGGCATACGCGTGGGCCTGTACTACTCGATAATCGACTGGCATCATCCGGACTTCCCGCACTATGGCGACAAACAGCACCCTGAGCGCGACAATCCCGCGTTCAAGGACTACAAGTACGACTTCGACAAGTACCTCGAGTACATGCACGGCCAGATACGCGAGCTGTGCACCAACTACGGCAAGATAGACATATTCTGGTTCGACTTCTCCTACGACGACATGCGCGGCGAGAAGTGGAAGGCAACCGAACTGGTGCGCATGATACGCTCGTACCAGCCCGACGTGTTGATGGACAACCGGCTGGAGGTGTCGGGCGAGGGCTTTGGCTCGCTCGCTACGCAGAACCCGAGCGAATACAGCGGCGATTTCGTAAGCCCCGAGCAGATAATCCCGCCCGAGGGCGTCGTGGACGACATGGGCAAGCCGGTCGTCTGGGAGAGCTGCATCACGATGAACAACAACTGGGGCTACAACAGCCGCGACGACCATTTCAAGACCGCCGACATGATAATCAAAAAGCTGGTCGAGTGCGTCAGCAAGGGCGGCAACATGCTGCTCAACGTCGGCCCGGACGCGCGCGGCAACATACCCGAAAAGTCGCTTGAGATACTGCGCGGCATAGGCGACTGGATGCGGCTCAACTCCGAGTCGATATACGGCTGTGGGCGGTCGCTGCTGCCGCGGCCCGACTACGGCCGCGTGACGCAGAAGGGCAAGACGCTCTACTTCCACGTCAACGAGCCGCAGATAGGCTTTGTGCCGCTGGCGGGCATCAAGGCCGACGACGTCAAGTGCATACGGCTGCTGCGCGACGGCAGCGAGCTCAAGATAGAGCGCAACTGGATAACCAACAACTATCCCGACATAGTGTTCGTATCGTTGGGCGAGAACCCGCTGTTGCCCGACCCGGTGGATACGGTCATAAAGGTCGAACTCAAGTGACGCGCAAGCGCGTCGCATACGCGGCGCAGGCGATATAACGCAAATCAAAAGAGGAAACGGAGTGTGTATGACTATGAAGTACGGATTGCAAATGTACTCGGTGCGCGACGTAGCGCAGAGCGATCTGCTGGGCACTATCGAGAAGGTGGCCGCGCTGGGCTATCACTACGCGGAGTTCGCGGGGTTCTTCGGCATACCGGCGGCCGATGTCAAGGCCAAGCTGGACGAGTGCGGCATGGAGGTGTCCTCGACGCACACCGGCTGGCAGGAGCTGACTGACGACGTCATCGACAAGACAATCGAGTACCACAAGACGATAGGCAATTCGTTCATAATAATACCGGGCGCCGACCTGAGCGATCAGCAAAAGCTCGACGACTTCATAGCGCTGGTCAACAAGGTTCAGCCGGTGCTGGCCCAGGCGGGCATCAAGCTGGGCTATCACAACCACGCGCATGAGTTCAAGCTCAACGCCGACGGCTCGCACATCTACGAGCAGCTCAAGAGTCGCACCAACATGGAGCTGGAGATAGACACCTACTGGGCATACGTGGGCGGCCAGGACCCGATAGCTATGATGCACGAGCTCAAGGACCGCGTGCACATAATCCACATCAAGGACGGTTCGGCCGACGGTCATGGCACGCCGCTGGGCATGGGCACCGCGCCCGCAGCCGAAGTCTACAAGACTGCCTGCGAGCTGGGCATGCAGCTGATAGTCGAGTCCGAGACCTGCACGCCGTCCGGTCTGGAAGAGGCGCGCATATGCATGGAGTTCCTCAAGGCGCAGGAGAAGTGATGTGAATATGTCCGGCGTGCGTGCCGGCGGGGTGACATTCAGGGCGGATGGCGATGAGCCGTCCGCCCATTTTTGCATGCAAAATTTTCTGCGCCGCGAACCTGAGTTACTGCCAGGCGCATCTAATATATGTAATTACGATGAGGGGCCCCGGCTGGAGGAGTAACATATGGACGAGCGGGAATTCAGCGAGCGCGCGGCCGCGCTGGAGCGTAGGCTGTACCGGGTGTGCTTTGCGCTGCTGCGCTGCGACGCCGACTGCGCCGACGCCGTGCAGGAGGCGCTGCTCAAGGCGTGGCGCGCGCTGGCCTGGCTAAGGCGCGAGGAGTACTTCGAGACGTGGCTGACGCGCATAGCGATAAACGAGTGCAGGCGCATACTGCGCATGCGTCGGCATGCGCTGGAGCTAGACGCGCGGCTGCCCGCGCCCGAGCCGCCGGACGTAGGGCTGCGCGATGCGCTGATGGCGCTAGACGTGCAGCTGCGGTTGCCGGTGGTGCTGCACTATGTGAACGGGTTCGACATAGCCGAGACGGCGCGCATACTGCATCTGCCGCAGGGCACTGTAAAGAGCCGGCTGTACCGGGCGCGCGCGCGGCTGCGCGAGCTGATGAGTGAGGAGGACTGCATATGAAGCGCAGCTGGGACGACGCGTTTTCAGCGACGCCGGCGGAGTTCCACCGGCGCGTGGCGCTCACGCTTTCCCGCATAGAGGAGGATAACATGAAACGCAGAAGTAAGCTGAGCATGGGGCTGATAATGCTGGCGATAGTTTTGGCGCTTGCGGGCGGGGCGGCGCTGGCTACGGGCAATGTATTCGGCTGGGTGGCACCAAGGTATGCAGACGATGAGCTGAACGCGCGCTTTGCCCGGCTCAACGAATTGGCCGACGCGCAGGTGCAGACGGCGGTGAGCGCGGACGGCGCACAAGTGCTGGAGCTGACGCAGAACTACTACGACGGCGACGTGCTGTGCGTGGCATACAGACTGAGCGGTCTGAGCGAGGCGGACGCCATAGACGCGGAATTCGAACCGGATGCTGAACTGCGCGCGCGCATAAAGTCGGAAGGCGCACCGGTGGACGAATTGACCAGTGTATACGGTGCGGAGGACGAGAGCGTGCGCGCGCTGCTCGAAGACCTTGCGCGGCGAGAGTTCACTGGCGACGATTGGGCCTGCATAGCAGTGTACGGCGCGTTCCTGAGCGACCATACGTTCGTCACCGTGGACGGCGAAAGGGTCGATGTGGCATACTGCTTTGACGGCGCAAAGTTGGAGGGCGACGTACTTATCGGCTACCGCGAATATCGGGTCGGTGAGGACGAGTATGCGCTGCCCGCATCCGACGGCGCGCAGCAGATAACCTACGAGATGGCGCTGAATCGTCAGGTGTGGTATTACTATCGCGATGCCAGCGGTTTCTATACGCTGAGCGAACGGCTGGCCAAGGAACCGTTCGAGTTTACTGTGCGGCGCATTGAACAGCCCGCAGGCGATGCAGGTCAGGCCGATATCGATTGACGCATGGCAACGCGTGCTGCTGAACCTGCGGGCGTCTGGCGATGCAGGCGGTCCGGCGGCGCGCGTTAGCGGTGTGCAAATAGGGCAGCCTGCGCGGAGCCGGCTTGGCTCGATTAAGCGGGAGCGCATATGCCCAGTGCTGCGGTCAGGCGCCCTACTGCGCTCGACAGGCAACGTGGCTGTGGATTTTACCGACGGCTTTTGCCGCCGCCTCCAGGTATGAAGGCGGCGGCATTCTTGTCCGCCGAACTAATCAAATTTTCATCCGCCCAAACAGGAAAACCACCCGCGCGCGCAGAATAACCATGTTATCTGGCTCGCGCCAAATACGCCCGAAAGAAGACGCTGCACATGGATGTATTGCAGAGGATGATAAACACGCAGACGCTGATGTTCATATACATGATATGCGGCGTGGTACTGCGCAGGATAGGCATTATTAACGCGCAGAGTCGCGGCAGCTTTGTTAAGCTGCTGACCAATCTGCTGTTGCCGTGCATGATACTGGACTCGTTCAACAAGCCGCTGGACATGGACGAGCTCAAGGGCGCGGCGCTGGTGATGTGCGTAAGCGGCGCGATGTGCTTTCTGGGGTATGTCGTGGGCAAGCTGATATGGCGGGGCAAGGCCGCCGACCGGCAGGGCACGCTGCTGTTCGGCACGATGTTCTCAAACGCCGGCAATGCGGGCACGCCGATAGTGTCGATGGTGTTTGGCGAGTCGGGCGTGGTATACGCATCGTTTTTCATGATACCGGTCAGGATACTGCTGTGGACTATGGGAGTATCGCTGTACGTGCGCGGTTCACGGCGCGAGAAGTTCACCAAGGTGCTGCTCAACCCATGCGTTGTGGTAGTGTTTCTGGGCGTGGCGCTGATGCTGATGCCGTTTACGCTGGACGGCGTGGCGGCGACTGCGATAAGGAGCATAGGCGATATGACCGGGCCGTTGGCGATGATGATAATCGGGGCGTCGCTGGCTGAGCAGAACGCGCGCGAGTTGCTGGATCTGGACGTGCTGCTGGTAAGCCTGATGCGGCTTGTCGTCATGCCGCTGATAGCGCTGGCGGCGCTGAGGCTGGCGGGCGTCGACGAGACGCTGGTGCAGGTCACGGTGATACTGCTGGCGATGCCGGTTGCGTATACGACTGCGATACTTGCCGAGCGCTACAATGCCAATTATCACTTTGCCAGCAAGTGCGTGTGTCTGTCGACGCTGCTGTCGCTGGTGACTGTGCCGCTTATGTGCCTTGTGCTCTAGCGCGGGGCCGACTGAGGAGGGCTTATGGCCAGAATACTGCTAGTTGAGGATGAAAAGATGCTGGCGCGCTATGTCGAGCTGGAGTTGACGCACGAAGGCTACGAGGTCGACGTGGCAAACGACGGCCGCGAGGGCCTGGACAAGGCGCTGGAGGACAAGCATGACCTGATGCTGTTGGACCTGATGCTGCCACGGCTGTCGGGCATAGAGATCTGCCGGCGCGTGCGCCAGCACAGCACAAAGCCCATAATAATGCTGACGGCCAAGGACGACGTCAGCGACAAGGTCATGGGCCTGGATATGGGCGCGGACGACTACGTGACCAAGCCCTTTGCGATAGAGGAACTGCTGGCGCGGATCCGCGTAGCGCTCAAGCACGGCGAGCGCGCACGCACCGGCGCCGATTCGGATGGACGGCTCAGCGCGGGGCCGCTCGTGGTCAATCCGCGCAATCGCCAGGTGTCGTTTGGCGGCGAGGAAGTCGCGCTCACCAAGACCGAGTTCGACATGCTGGCGTACATGGTCGCGCACCAGGACAAGGTGCTCAGCCGGGACGAGTTGCTCAGCGAGGTGTGGGGCTATTCATACGCGGGCGACACCAACATAGTGGACGTGTACGTGCGCTATCTGAGGCAGAAGCTGGACGAGAAGTACGGCGTAAAGCTGCTGCACACGGTGCGCGGAGTGGGGTATCTGTTTAAGTATGAGCAATAGCAGGTGGCGCGCGGTGCTGGGCGCGTGGGGCCGGCGCGCGCGGCGCAGCGCTCAGGCGCGGCCCGGGGCTGCTCAGTCCGAGCGACCGCGCCCGGACCAGAGCGCTGCTGCGCCCGACGCGTCGGATGCGTCCGGCGTATTGCAGGAGCCATGGGTCGAGCGCGCGGAGGATCGCAACGAGCGTGGCGCGTCCCGCGGGTCGGCCGGAGATGCGCACGCGCGGCGCGCCGTTCGGGCAGCGCGGCGCGTGGAGCCAAAGCGTGGCAGCGCGGTGGCGCCCAAGCGGCAGCCCGGTGCGGGCGTGCGGGAAACCGCCGCGCCCGCCCGAACATCCGGAGGGCAGTCCGCAGTGGCGGACAGTGCCCCGACACGCGCCGAGGCTCCTGAGCAGCCCGCCGTCGCAGGACAGCCTGCTGGAAGCCGCGCAGATCCGCGCGCGCGCAACGCACGCCAGCGCCATGCGGCGCGTGCGCTGGGGCGTTGGTGGCGCATGGGGCGGAGCGCACCGGTTGAGCCTGTGCCCGATGTGGACGCGGGCGAACTGGACGACGTGGCGCGGCGCGTCGAGGAAGCGCTGAATACGGCCCGAACGCGCATTGAGTCAAATATAAGCGCCGCAAACGCCACGAAATCGAGCGCACACGCGGCGTATCAGTCGGGCGCCGGACGCAGGCTGGGCCGTGGCGACAAATGGCAGCGCGACGACAACGTATTCAATGAGGTCAGCCGCGCCGTAAATGCGCGTGCGCGCGGCACGCTGCATGACATACGCTTTTCGATGTCGACGCGGATATCGTGGAACTATACGCGCATACTCTGGGAGACGCTGGTGATATCGCTGGTGCTGCTGGCGGTGGTATACGCGCTGGCGGCGCTGCCGCAGTTGGAAGCGGTGAGCGCCGATGCGGCGGCGCAGGTCGCAGACGCTGCCCGTGCGTTGCCGGGCGGTCTGGCGGCACTGCCCGAGCCTACGCCGGCGCCGTCTGCCGAGCCGACTGCGGCGTCCGATGCGGCTCAGACATCTGGGCAAACGCTTGGGTTGGAGCAATCAGCCTCATCTGTGTTGGCGACTGTGCCGGAGCAATCCGAGGCGTCTGTGCCGGGGGCTGGGTCGGAGCAATCCGAGGCGTCTGTGCCGGGGGCTGGGTCGGAGCAATCCGAGGCGTCTGTACCGGTGGCTGGATCGAAGCAATCCGCCGGGTCTGTGCCGGCGGCCGGATCAGAGCAATCCGCCGAGTATGAGTCGACGTTTGGCTCAGCACAACCAATTTCATCTGCGCCGACGCCAGGGCCGGAGCAATCCGCTCCATTTGAGCAAACGCCCGGATCGGGCTCCATACCGGGCACAGAATTGGCGTCCGCGCCGAGACAGACGGAATCGTCCGAGGCGACGCCCGCGCCAGAATCAGCGTTTGCGCCTGAGCGGCTGGCGTCAGGCGCTGATATGGCGGGAGCTCAGCTGGCGTCAGAAGCTGGTATGGCGGGAATGCAGCTCGCGTCGGACGCAATCGCGAACGGCGTTCAGGCAGAGACGTCGGACGCAGAGGGCGGCGAACAGGCCGCAAACATGGACGAGCAGTCCGGCGAGAATTCGATGGATGGGCAGGCCGTCACGACCGACGGTCAGGCCGGCGATGAGCTGGACGCCATGGCGACCGGCCCGGCGCCGACCCGTGAACCGGTGCGGCTGATAGATTTGCGGCTGGGCGGGGCCGACCATGCGTATGCGCGGGTCAGCGGCATCGATGGACGGGTGTACTATGACGACGCGCCGTTCGAGTTGACGACGGCATCGGTGTTGAGCTACTGGGACGGCGAGTTCTACCGGGTGGATTCGCTGCTGGTGAACGTGGACGGCTATGTGTACCAGGTGTACGTGGCGGCGGCGCTCACGTACTGGCTGCGGCTGTGCATGATAATGTTGGGCGGCGTGGCGCTGGTGGACCTGTTCAGGGGGCTGTACTTTTTGATTAAGGGCCGGGCCATAAATGCGCAGATGCTGGGTCCGATAGGCGAGATAAGCGAGACTGCGCGCGCGCTCAATGCTCAGAATATGTCTCAGCGCATAAATGTCGAGGGCACGCGCTCGGAACTGCGCGAGCTGGCGCTGGTGATAAACGAAATGCTCGACCGAATCGAGGCCGCTTACGACGGTCAAAAGCAGTTCGTGTCGGATGCGTCGCATGAGCTGCGCACGCCGATTGCGGTCATACAGGGCTACGCCACCATGCTCCAGCGCTGGGGCAAGGACGACGCCGCGGTGCGCGACGAGGCCATAACCGCGATAAGCAGCGAGGCCGCCAATATGAAGGACCTGGTCGAGAAGCTGCTGTTTCTGGCGCGGCACGACCGGCAGACGCTCAAGCTCAATCCGGAGCTGATAGACATGCGCGAGCTGACCGAGAGCATTGCGCGCGAAACGCGCATGATAGCGCCCGATCACGAGATAATCTGCGGCGAGATGCAGGACGTGCGGGTGTTGGGCGACGGCACGGCGCTCAAGCAGGCGCTGCGGATATTCATGGACAACGCATGCAAGTACACGCCTGCGGGCGGCAAGGTGACGATATCGTGCGTACAGGGCGGCATGGGCGCGCTGATATCGGTCGAGGACACGGGCTGCGGCATACCGGCGGGCGAGCTCAAGCGGGTATTCGACCGGTTTTATCGGGTGGATGGCTCGCGGGGCGCGGTGCCGGGGCATGGCCTGGGGCTGTCGATAGCGCGCATAATCGCGGTGCGCCATGGCGGTAGGATACATGTGCGCTCCAAGGAGGGCGTGGGTTCGGTGTTCACGCTGGAGCTGCCGGGAATAGCATGAGCGGCGGCATGCTAAGCGCACTCTTACGAACGGATATCTGGAACTGTGACGGCGCTGCCATGTGGCATGAGCGCGCCGGTTCATGGCGATGTCAAATATACAATGCTAGTGCATAAACATCTATCATAACCGCACAGGAGGAGTAGAGATGGAAGCATACAAGGACAAGACGCTGTCGCCCCGGGCGCGGGCGCATGACCTGGTTTCCCGCATGACGATATGGGAGCGCGCTTCGCAGCTGCGCTACGACGCGCCGGCGATACCGCGTCTGGGCGTGCCGGAGTACAACTGGTGGAACGAGGCGCTGCACGGCGTGGCGCGCGCGGGCACGGCGACGATGTTCCCGCAGGCGATTGCGCTGGCGGCGATGTTCGACGAGGACGCGATGCGCCATGTGGGCGATGTGATATCAACCGAGGGCCGCGCCAAGTACAACGAGTATTCGCGCCACGGCGACCGCGACATATACAAGGGCCTGACGTTCTGGTCGCCCAACGTGAACATATTCCGAGATCCGCGCTGGGGCCGCGGCCATGAGACCTACGGCGAGGATCCGTATCTGACTTCACGGCTGGGCGTGGGGTTCGTCAAGGGGTTGCAGGGCGACGGGCCGCAGCTCAAGTCGGCCGCGTGCGCTAAGCACTACGCGGTGCACTCGGGTCCCGAGGCGCTGCGCCATCGCTTCAACGCCATCGCCAGCAAAAAGGACATGTTTGAGACATACCTGCCGGCGTTTGAGGCGCTGGTCAAGGAGGCGCATGTCGAGGCGGTCATGGGCGCGTACAACCGCACCAACGGCGAGCCCTGCTGCGGTTCCAAGACGCTGATACGCGACATACTGCGCGGCAAGTGGGGCTTTGACGGGCACTTCGTGTCGGACTGCTGGGCGATAGCCGATTTCCATAACAATCACCATGTGACCGACACCGCGCCCGAATCAGCGGCGCTGGCTATAAAGAACGGCTGCGACGTCAACTGTGGCAACACATATCTGCACATGCTGACCGCACTGCAGGAGGGCCTGGTGACCGAGGACGACATAACCACCGCGTGCGAGCGGCTGTTCACGACGCGCATGAGGCTGGGCCTGTTCGACTCCGATACGCCATATGACGCGATCCCCTACGAGGCCAACGACTGCGCCCAACACCACGAGGTCGCGCTGGAGGCCGCGCGCAATTCGATCGTGCTGCTCAAAAACGACGGCACGCTGCCGCTGGACATGTCCAAGTACCACTCGATAGCCGTAATCGGCCCCAATGCCGACAGCCGGCTGGCGCTGATAGGCAATTACCATGGCACCGCGTCGCGTTACGTGACGCTGATGGATGCGATTCAGCTGGAGGCTGGCGACACGCGCATACTGTACAGCGAGGGCTGCGACAAGAAGCGCGACAAGAGCGAGGGCCTGTCGGCGTACAAGCTGGACCGCCTGAGCGAGGCCATGACCTGCTGCGAGCATGCCGAGCTGGTGATACTGGCGGTGGGCTTGGACGAGACGCTCGAGGGCGAGGAAGGCGATGCCGGCAACGCGTACTTCTCGGGCGACAAGGCTGACCTGAATCTGCCTGCGCCGCAGGTCGAGCTGATGCGCCGCGTGCTGGACTGCGGCAAGCCTGTGATAGTGGTCAACTTCACCGGCAGCGCGGTCGATCTCAGGCTGGCTCAGGACAAGGCGGCGGCGATATTGCAGGCGTGGTATCCGGGCGCGCTGGGTGGTCTGGCGATAATGGATGTGCTGACCGGGCGCGTATCGCCGTCGGGCAAGCTGCCGGTCACGTTCTATAACGACATCGCCGATCTGCCCGAGTTCACCGACTACTCGATGAGCAACCGCACATACCGCTACTTTAAGGGCGATGTGCTCTATCCGTTTGGGTATGGGCTTACCTATGGCCATTGCCGCGCGGTAGGGCCGGTGGAGCTGGACTTTGCCGACGACGCGGCGTATGCGCGCGTGATGGTCGAGAATACCGGCGCCTGCGACACGCGCGAGGTCGTGCAGGTATATGTGCGCTCCGAATCGAAGTATGCGCCCGCCAATCCGGCGCTGTGCGGGTTCAAGCCCGTGTTCGTGCCTGCGGGCGAGCGCGTAGAGGTATCGGTAAAGCTGGGCGCGCACGCGTTTGAGATCGTCGACGACGAGGGCGTGCGCCGTCAGGACGGCCATGAGTTTGACCTGTTCGTGGGCCTGGGCCAGCCCGACGCCCGCACTGAACAGCTTACCGGCGAAAAGTGCGTGAATACGCACGTGCGCATTTGATGAGGCTTGTGCCTGGTTGAATCGCGTGGCGGTGCTGAGGTTTGTGCTTGGTTGAATTGCGTGGCGGTGCTGCGGCTTGTGCTTGGTTTAATCGAATGGCGGTGCTGAGGTTTGTGACACGGCCCATGTTTTAGTCTGGCGGTAACGCCGTTTCATGCGTTGAGCTTGTGGCACCCGATGCCGACGACGCGCAGCCAGCCCCAAACGTCGCTTCATGCGTTGGGGCTTATGTCTAAGCTCTGCGTAAATGGCGCACTATTGCTTTGGCACAAGTGTAGGTTAAGCGCAAATAATGCACTCTGAGCCGCGGCCCATGGTTGAACCAGTCAAAAGCGCTGCCATGCCGCGGAATGCCGCCGGCGCCTGTCGGCGGCGCAGGCAAGCGCAATTACCAGCGGCGGGTCGGCAAGATGTCAACCCGCCGCTTTTTGTCATGTTTTGCTGATATATCGAGTCCGAAGGGATGCAGGGTATGAGTTACTATGAACCGGGCGAGGCGCTGGACAGGTGCCGTGCAGCCGATAAGTATTGGGTGGCCGGGGATTACGGCCGGTTTTTTGAAGAATACATGAATATCGCTGTTGAGACCTCATATCCGCTGGCCGAATGTCAGGTGGGCTTTTGCTATCTGGAAGGCCATGGGGTGGAAAAGGATGTGGAAAAGGCGCTGTACTGGACAAACCGCTCGGCGCTCCACGGCGATATGGATGCGCAGTACAATCTCGCATGGATATACGAAAACGGCATATGCGGTAGCGTCGATCTCAAAAAGACCAGACACTGGTACAGGCAGTCGGCATTGCAGGGCTTTGACATGGCTGTGGAAAAGTGCCGCGAGTACGGCATATCGCTGGAAGCCCGGGACTGACTTGTCGCGGCGCGCGCGATATGGCGAGTGCCGCGCGGCCTGTGCGGTGAACGGCGACGGTGTGCGCCGTGCGCGCGCGGATCTGCTCAATATCCGGCACCGGCGCCGGTTGCGCGGCATATGCTGAGTTGTCGGGCATCCGGCGCGATCGATGCGCAAACCGGCTGCGCGCGGTGCGCATGGCTTTGGCGATGCGATATATTGCGTCCAGGATACGCGGCGCATGCAAAAGTTAATGCTTTCGTCGCGCAATTTAGCGCGCACATAGTTGACAGTGCACTAGAATATGATATATAATTAGCCGAATAAAACCTAAAAGAACGGATGCCTTATCCAGAGTGGCCGAGGGACGGGCCCTGTGACGCCACGGCAACCAGCAGCGCAGGCTGTGACGGTGCCAATTCCCGGGCGCGCTGAGCGCGCCAAAGATGAGGCGCAGCTTGACCCGATGTGCGAGCCGCGCGGCGCGCGCATTTTTTTGTCAATATGCCCAATCAGGCTTCCGATTCCGGTGGGGGATTAATTGGAGGTAAGGTATGAAGCGATTGTTCACATCCGAATCCGTGACCGAAGGCCATCCCGACAAAATATGCGACCAGATATCCGACGCGGTGCTGGATGCGATACTGGCTCAGGATCCGATGGCGCGCGTTGCGTGCGAGTGTGCCAGCTGCACCGGGCTGGTCATGGTGATGGGCGAGATAACCACCAGCTGCTACGTGAACATAGACGGCATAGCGCGCGATACGCTGCGCCGCATAGGCTATAACCGCGCCAAATACGGCTTTGACGCCGATTCGTGCGCGGTGCTGACGTCGCTGCACGGGCAGTCGCCCGACATAGCGCAGGGCGTGGACAGCGCGCTGGAGACGCGCAACAGTGCCGTGCTGGACATAGGCGCGGGCGATCAGGGCATGATGTTCGGCTATGCGTGCGACGAGACGCCCGAATACATGCCGGCGGCGATAGCGCTGGCGCATCGCGTGACCAAGAATCTGGCGCAGGTGCGCAAGTCGGGCGAGCTGAGCTATCTGCGCCCCGACGGCAAGGCGCAGATAACGGTCGAATACGACGGCGACACGCCCCGGCGCATAGACACGGTGGTGGTGTCGACGCAGCATTCGCCCGACGTGGACATGGCGCAGCTGCATAAGGACGTGATTGAGCGCGTGGTGCGGCCGGTCATACCCGACGGGCTGCTGGACGGCGACACGCGCTATCTCATCAACCCGACAGGCCGGTTTGTACTGGGCGGGCCGGCGGGCGACTCGGGCCTGACCGGACGCAAGATAATCGTGGACACCTACGGCGGCTATGCGCATCATGGCGGCGGCGCGTTCTCGGGCAAGGACCCGACCAAGGTCGACCGTTCGGCGGCGTATGCGCTGCGCCATGTGGCCAAGAACCTGGTCGCGGCGGGCGTGGCCAAGCGCGTCGAGGTGGGCGTGGCGTATGCGATAGGCGTGGCGCATCCGGTGTCGATAACCGTGGACGCCAGCGGCTCGGCGCTGTCAAACGAGCAGATAGCCGACCTGGTGGCGCGCACATTCGACCTGCGCCCGGCGGCGATAATCGAGCGGCTGGGCCTGCGCCGCCCGATATACGCCCAGACTGCCAGCTACGGCCACTTTGGGCGCGACGACCTCGACCTGCCCTGGGAGAAGCTGGACTGCGTGGACGCGATACGCGCGAAGATGTGACGGCTGCGCCGGGGTGAAAACTCCAATGGCCGCGGATATCCGCATCGGCGGAGCCGCGGCCTTTTTGCGCGCGCTAAAGTCATTTCGCGCGCAAAAACCCGTACAGACAGTAAAACAGCATGTGCGCCCGCCAAATCGCAGCGCCGCCTGCATGGCGCATTGCGACAAATTTTGAGCCAGCTTGCGCGCAGGCGCTTGTGTTATGCAGGAATACGTGCTATAATAGCCTCGCTATGACGGCCCCCGGGTCAAGCGCGCGCCGGCGCGCTCGCCCGACTGGCCGCCGGAAGGGAGTGATCTATTGAACGGGCCAATTAAGCTGCCGCAGCGCAGGTATGCGAGGATGCACTGGAAGCCTGTGCAGGTGCTGGTCGTGGGCTTTGCGGCGCTGATAATCGGCGGCGCGCTGATACTCACGCTGCCGATATCCACGCGCAGCGGCCATTCGGTCGGGTTCTATGACGCGCTGTTTACCGCGACTTCGGCGGTGTGCGTGACCGGACTGGCGGTCGTCGAAACCGGCCAGACATATTCCACGTTCGGTCAGGTAGTTATAATGCTGCTCATACAGATGGGCGGACTGGGCTTTATGACGGTTACGTCGCTGATATTCATGATAATGGGGCGGCGCATAACGCTCAAGGACAGGCTGATAATTCAGGAGGCCATGAACGAAAGCCGGCTCAGCGGACTGGTAAAGCTGGTCAGATGGGTGCTGCTTACGACGGTTACGATAGAGCTGGCGGGCGCGCTGGTGCTCAGCACGCGGTTTGTGCCCGACTACGGGCTGGCGCAGGGGCTGTTCTTCGGACTGTTCCACTCGGTGAGTGCGTTTTGCAACGCGGGCTTCGACGTGCTGGGCGCGGGCACTTCTTTGATGCCCTACGCCAACGACTGGGTGGTCAACATAACGATAATGGCGCTGATAACCTTCGGCGGCCTGGGCTATTCGGTCATACGCGACATAGTGGTGCACCGCGGCCTGCGCGGGCTGAGCCTGCACAGCCGGGTGGTCATAATAACTACGCTGTCGATAACGCTGAGCGGCGCGATAATGTTCGCGCTGCTGGAGTGGGAAAACCCTGGCACGCTGAACGACGGCCAGAAGAACGCCGCCGACAAGCTGATAGCCTCGTTTTTCCAGTCGGTCACGACCCGCACCGCGGGCTTTGCGACCATCGACCAGGCCAGTATGCACGCGCCCAGCAAGCTGCTGACCACGATAATGATGTTCATAGGCGCGTCGCCCGCCTCGACCGGCGGCGGCGTAAAGACCACTACGGTCGCGGTGCTGTTTGCGCTGATAATTTCGCAGGTACGCGGCCGCAAGCAGGTGCTGATGGGCCAGCGCGCGCTGCCGCATACGCTGGTGCTGCGCGCGACGTCGATATTCCTGATAATGCTGATGCTGGTGCTGGTGTCTACGATGGTACTGTCGTTCTCGATGCGCGAGGCGCAGCCGTTTGACGAGGTGCTGTTTGAGACCACGAGCGCCATAGGCACGGTGGGCCTGTCGTGCAATATGACGCCCAAGCTCAATTTCGTGTCCAGGATGATAGTCATACTGCTGATGTACGCCGGCAGGGTGGGGCCGCTGTCGCTCACTATGGCGCTGGCGCGGCAGCAGCTGTACTCGGAGGATCCGGTGCGCTATCCCGAGGACAGGCTGATGATAGGTTAGGCGCGCGGAACAAGGCGCGAATTAATCGATTGGATGGGTGAAGCGATTATGGAAAAGATAATGAGGAAACTGCGCAGCCAGCCCGAGGAGGCCAAGCAGTTTGTGGTCATAGGACTGGGCCAGTTCGGCATGAGCGTGGCCACGACGCTGTACTCTATGGGCTACGACGTGCTGGCGGTGGACATAAGCGGCGAGCGCGTCGATGCGATAAACGGCAAGGTGACCCACGCCGCGCAGGCCGACGCCACCGACGAGGAGGCGCTGCAGACGCTGGGCATACACAACTTCGACACCGCCGTAGTGGCGCTGGGCAAGGCGCTGCAGGCCAGCATAATAGTCACGCTGCTGCTCAAGGAGCTGGGCGTGGCCAACGTAATAGTCGAGGCCAAGACCGACATACACGCCAAGGCCCTGGGCAAGATAGGCGCCGACCGGGTGCTGTTCCCCGAGCGCGACATGGGCCAGCGCGTGGCGCATCATCTGGCGTCGAGCAACATACTGGATATGATAGAGCTGTCCAGCGAGTTTACGCTGATGGAGCTCAGACCGCTGGAGGAATGGATAGGCCATTCGCTCAGCGAGCTTGCGATGCGCAGGCACTACGGAATAAACGTGGTGGCGATATGCAATGCCGGCGGCGTGAACGCCTCGCCCAAGGCCGAGGATGTCATTCGGGCTGAGGATGTGCTGCTGGTAGTGGGCGCGGCCGACCGGCTCAACAAGCTCGCAAGGGCCTGATCTCAACGTCAGTCGGATGGGCCTGGCGCGCGGCGGGGCTATTGCGGCAGGGTAGATTGAGCATATGAGCACCGCCCGGGCAAGGCTGTGCAAAAAGCAAGCGAACGCCGCCCGACAAGGCCGTGCAAAAAGCATGCGAGCGCCGCGCGGCAAGGCCGTGCAAAAAGCAGGCGGGCACCGCCCGGGCAAGGCTGTGCAAAAAGCATGCGAGCGCCGCGCGGCAAGGCCGTGCAAAAAGCAGGCGGGCACCGCCCGGGCAAGGCTGTGCAAAAAGCATGCGAGCGCCACGCGACGAGGCCGTGCAAAAAGTATGCGAGCGCCACGCGGCAAGGCTGTGCAAAAAGCAGGCGAACCCCGCCCGACAAGGCTGTGGAAAAAGCATGCAAACGCCGCCCGACAAGGCCGTACAAAGAGCATGCGGGCGCCGCCCAGCAACGCTGTGCAAAATCGGCTGAGCGAGATTGAGCGGCGGTATGCGCCATCTGGCGACAGCATACCGCGCTGGCGGCAGATGGGCGCGACAGGGTGCACTTAATTGGAATAATTCGATCATACAACCGCCCGGTAGCCAGACAGGCTGCGCGGGCGGCCTACGTTTAGAGGGGAGGCGCATGGCATGGAGGACTTTAACAATCCGCTGTGCAAGCCGTATGAACTGGAAGGACACGGCGACAAAGCGGCGCATGGCGTGCTGGTGATACATGGCTTCACCGGTTCGCCGGCGCAGCTGCGGCCCATGGCCGAGTCGATAAACGCGCGCGGCTACACCGTCAGCGGATTGCTGCTGCCGGGCCACTGCACGACGCTTGACGACATGGCGCGCGTGAGTTGGAGCGATTACATTGACAGTGTGCGCGCAGGCTATGACGCGCTGGCAGCGCGCTGCGAAGATGTGAGCGTGGTGGGATTGTCGATGGGCGGACTGCTCAGTCTTATCATATCCGCTGAGCGCGATGTGCGCGCGTGTGCGGTGTTGTCGGCGGCGGTGGTGCAGCGCAATCGCCTGGCGCGGCTGTCGCCGGTGCTCAGGTATGTCATGCCGCGCGTGATACGCTGGCCTGAGAGCGCAGTGAATCGCGGCGCGGACTTCTTGCACGAGTACGACTATGGCTACAGCGGTTTGCCGGTGCGGCGCGTGGCCGACCTGATGCGGCTGAGCCATATGGCGCGCGGTGCGCTGAGCAGCGTGCATTGTCCGCTGCTGGTCGTGCAGTCGTGGCGCGATGAGACGGTCAACCCGGTCAGCGCCGAGATAATAATGCGCGGTGCGGCTTCCGAGCGCAAACGACTGGTGCGCCTGGAGCGTTCCGGTCATATGATAACGCTGGGCCCCGAGCGCGAGCAGGTTTGGCGCGAGGTCGGCGAATGGCTGGACGCTGCGCAGGCGTGACGGCTGGCTGAGCGCGCCAGGGCAGTAACGCTTTGCCCCCGACGGCATATAATAGACCAGGCGTTGCGGTAAGGCCGCGCGCCATGTGCCGTGGAAGGGGTGATGCGCTATGCCCAGCGACGAGGGCCGCGGCGCATGTGACAGGGCGTGCGACTGGCGGGTACCGTGCTGTGGTGCGTCAGAGCCGGTCATGCATCGGTGTGCGTCTCGCTGCACGTGTGCGCCCAGATGTGACGCCACTGTGTGCCGCGATCCGGGTGCATACCGGCCGAACTGCGGGTGCGGCAGGCCACCGGGCGAATGTGCGCGCCCTCCCGGCCGATATCCGCCGCATGCGGGGCGGTGCCCGCCCAGACCGGTATTCCCGCGGGTGAGCACGGGGCCGTGCTGTCCATCGGGGCGCGCGCCAGTAGGATTGCTGGCGGGAGCGCTGATTGGACTGGGCGTATTGCTGGTACTGATATGCGTGCCAGTGTGCGTGTGGCCCGTGGTGATCGGTGCAGCGCTGATAGCGCTGGGGTGCACAGTGCTCAAGCGCGGCAGATGAGGCCATGCTAAGAAGCAGGCGGGCGAACCGAAAGCGGCAAGCGAAGCCGAAGGCGGCGCAAGCAGCCGGCAGAGGCGGGCGAACCGAAAGCGGCAAGCGAAGCCGAAAGCAGCGCAAGCAACCAGCAGAGGCGGGCGAACCGGCAGCGGCAAGCGAAGCCGAAAGCAGCACAAGCAGCCAGCAGAGGCGGGCGAACCGGCAGCGGCAAGCGAAGCCGAAAGCAGCGCAAGCAACCAGCATAGGCGGGCGAACCAGCAGCGGCAAGCGAAGCCGAAAGCAGCGCAAGCAGCCAGCAGAGGCGGGCGAACCGGCAACGGCAAGCGAAGCCGAAAGCAGCGCAAGCAGCCAGCAGAGACGGGCGAACCGGCAACGGCAAGCGAAGCCGAAGGCGGCGAAACAACCGGCAAAGGCGGGCGAACCGGCAGCGGCAAGCGAAGCCGAATGATACAGGCATGGCTGCCAATAAGGACAAAAGCAGATGCAAATGAAAAATGCCGACGCAGCGTCAGACGCGATCCGGCATGCGCGTTAAAGGCGAGAACATTGGCGGCGCACAGACCGGCGCAATGACAGCCGCGGGATGAGCAGTACATATGCCATGCGCACAATTGTGTGCACGAGCATATTTTAAATATCGCCTTGACCGAAGGGCAAAAGCGTCGCGCGGCGAGATGTTTCGGCAAAAAAGAAGGGCGGACGATTCCCGGTATACGGGAATCGCCCGCCCTTCAGGCTGTGCGGCGAAGCAATAAACATACGCAAAATTGCCGACAATCGCCGGACAGCCGCGTTTTTATTGCAAATGGCCTGACGGATCGGCGCAAGGCAACGCTTACAGCGCGCGCTCTACCTTACCGCTGCGCAGGCAACGGGTGCATACGCACATGCGGGTGGGAACGCCGTTGACCATAACGCGCACCTTCTGAGTGTTAGGAGCCCAGGACGTGCGGGTCTTGCGGTTGGAGTGGCTGACATTGTTGCCAGACATAGTGCCCTTGTGGCAGATTTCGCAATACTTGCCCATTGATAAACACCTCCTTCAAACAGGCGTGTAATACACGTTCAAAACACTACTATTTTACCATTGCAGACGCAATAATGCAAGCACTTTTTCGGCGCTACAGGTAAAATTGTCGGGAAGGGGTTGCTTAGGTTTTGGGCAAACGTATTTTGAGACGCATAAGGTCGTTGGGCACATTATAAAACGCGCGTGGAGCATGGATGGCGATGCGCGATAAACGCAGCGGCACACGGCGGTAATCCAAGTGGATTTAGCCAGCAGCGGCACACGGCGTGATTGCTCAGGCAGCGCGTCGCGATGTTGCGCAGTCGCTGTCGGCACGCATGAATGAGGCGTAAATACAATCGCGCGTCGCCCGGCGACAAATGTTTGACGAAACATGACGTTAGTTCGCTATGGGCGCAGCTGTGCCACAAGCGCCAGCGTGAGTTGCGGCATGCGCGCCGTCAAGCCCATCGACGTGCCGAATGCGCAGGTGCTCCATTAAAGAACGATAGCGCCACCAAACGCACACGCCGCCGTATAAATGAGCGAGCCGCAAAGCATGAGAACGCCGCAAAACTCGCACACGCTTGCGTCAGTAGCGATTCATACAAGGACACAAAAGCGCCGCGCATGCAGTTCATCAAATGAGTGTGCGGCTGGGGATATCCGCAAAATCAAATCGCGTGGCAGGCAATCAAACTTCGCCAACACCGCCAACAATCGCGTAATCTGCGCCTGCGTCGGCGTCATGAGCCGATGCGGAGCTGCCGCGAACGATTGCGCCGGCACGCGCGTACGTCATTATGCCGACCCATTCCGCGCCGGCCTGCCTGAGCGCCCGCGCGCATTGTTCGGCTGTGGAGCCGGTCGTCAGCACATCGTCTATCAACAGAAACCTTCCGCCGGGCACGGCATGTGTTGCGCCGAATGCGCTGGCCACGTTTGCGGCGCGCTGTTCGTGCGCCAGGCGCGCATTGCTGCGGGTGCGCCGGAGGCGCCTGAGCACATGGGTGTCCATTTGCCAGCCGGTTTCGGCCGCCAGTCCGCGTGCCAGCGCTTCGGCCTGATTGTATCCGCGCTTGAGCTTGCGCGCCCAGTGCAGCGGCACCGGTACGATGACCGGAGCAATATCAAGTCTCAGCGCGTTTGCGGCCATATCCCGGCCCATATTTTCGCCGAGCCGGCGCGCGCCGCCGTACTTGAGCGCATATACGCGCTGGCGCACGCCCTCGGTATAGGCAAACGCCGCGCCGGCCCAGCTCAGCAATTCCTGGCCATGCATAAGTCCGGAGCGCAGGTCATACGCGGGTATCCGGGCTGCGTACAGCGCGCAACTCGGACACAATCCGCACTCCAGCCGGTCAAAATACGCGTCGCCGCAGCGCAGGCATGTAGTCTGCTGCGGTTGCAGAAAGTCGACCAGGGCAGCTAAGTTCATGGCGCAGGCCTCCTTGCCGGGTAGCGGTCAGGGCAATCGTGCGTGTGAGCAGGTCGTGAGCGGCCTTCGTCAGGTGAAGATATGGCGGTTCAGGCCACGCCGATACCGTAAGCGCTGACTACAACGGCTGAGCAAACGTTTATGCCTGATTTGCCGGCGCCAGTTGCACGGGGGCGTCAATACCATCGGCCGTGTCAACGGCATGGTCGGATTGCCCGGCGCCGTGAGCGCTGGCCAAGTCAGCCGGGCTGGCCGGGCGAGCATGGCGGATCGACCGCATCCGGGTCGGGTATGGCGGGTTCGGCGTCGAAGTCGAACTCGAGCTGCATTTGCTTGAGCATAGCGTCGCGTTGACGTTGAGCTTCGCCATCGCCCAGCGTACCCGCGTAGTCGCGTATGCGCGAAGCCAGCGCCGTATACCTGTGCGATATGAAGTTGTTGCGGATCATTTCGCTCAGCACGGCCTCGCGCCCGACTAGCACCACGCAGTTGCGTGCGCGCGTGACCGCGGTGTAGAGCAGGTTGCGCGCCATCAGCATCCGCGGCCCCGGCATGACCGGCAGTATCACGACCGGGAACTCGCAACCCTGGCTCTTGTGCACCGATATGCAGTAGGCCAGTTCCAGCTCGTCAATGTTGGAATCGTCGTATACGGCTTCGCGGTCGTCCTCAAAGCGCACCGTAACCTCGCGCTCAACGGGATCTATCGCCGTTATGAGGCCTATCTCGCCATTGAACACGCCTTCGCCCGACTCGTCGCCGCATTCCCAGCGCAATTGGTAGTCGTTCTTGATGTGCATGACCTTGTCGCCCACGCGCAGCTGTACGTCGCCGGCGGAACGCTCGTTGACGCCGGGCCGATGCGGATTGAACGCGGCCTGCAGCGCCGCATTGAGCGCGTGCACGCCGGTCTCGCCCTTGCGCGCCGGCGCCAGCACCTGTATGCCGGTCAGCGCGTCTACGTGCGCAAAGCCCGGCAGCCTGCGATGCGCCAGATCGACTATCGTCTGGGCCGCCTGCGCGGGGGACTCCTTGCGCTCTATAAAGAAATCGCCGCCCTTTTTGTTGAGCACCGGAGGTTCGCCGGCGTTGATGCGGTGAGCGTTGAACACTATCATGCTGTCCTCGCTCTGGCGGTGAATCTCGTTCAATCGCACGCTGGGTATCGCGTCGCTTGCAAGTATGTCCTTGAGCACGCAGCCCGGCCCCACCGACGGCAGCTGGTCGGCGTCGCCGACAAGTATCAGGCGCGTGCCGTCCACTACCGCTTGCAACAGCGAGCGCATCAGCATTATGTCCACCATCGACATCTCGTCGCAGATCAGCGCGTTGACGTCCAATGGATGTTCGCGGTTGCGGCCGAAGTTCTGTTCGTCCTCGCCGCCGTATTCCAGCAGGCGGTGTATCGTGCGGGCCTCCATGCCGGTGGCCTCGGTCATGCGCCGCGCCGCGCGGCCGGTCGGCGCGCACAGCGCCACCTTGGTGCCGCCCGGCATCAGGCTCAGTATGCACTTGATTATGGTGGTCTTGCCGGTGCCGGGGCCGCCGGTTATCACGGCCATGCCGCGCGTGGCAGCCAGGGTCACCGCGTCGCGCTGCTCAGGGGACAGCTTGATCTGCTGGGCGGCTTCGAACCGGGATATGCGTGCGGCGATGTCGCCGGCGTCTATCGATGCCGCGGCGCGCGCGAGTTGGCTGAGCCGGTAGGCGACGTCGCGCTCGGCGGCATGCATGCGCGCAAGGTAAACTGCGCTTGTGTCGTCGATGTCCTTGACTATGACCTCGCGGCTCAGCGTCAGCTCGCTCAGCGCGGTGTCTATCAGCTCGCTCTCCACGCCCAGCAGCCGGCGCGCGGAGCCGACCAGCTCATCGCGCGGCAAATACACATGTCCCGCCGAGCCCGACGCCTCCTGCAGCACATGTATGAGTCCGCTCTGTATGCGGTAGGGAGATTCACGGGGTATGCCTATGCGCGAGGCTATCATGTCGGCTGTGCCAAAGCCTATGCCGGCTATGTCGCGCACCATCCGATAGGGATTGGTGCGCACTATGTTCTCAGTCGCCGCGCCGTAGAGTTTGTGCACCCGCGCCGCCATGCCGGCCGAGAACCCGCAGCTCTGCAAAAACATCAGCGCCTGGCGCGCGCCCATCTGTTCGCGGTAGCTGTTTGCGATCAGCTCGGCGCGTTTGGGGCCTATGCCGGGCACCTCGTGCAGGCGTTCGGGTTCGCTGTCGAGTATTTCGAGCGTGCGCTTGCCAAACTCCTGGACTATTATGCGCGCGGTCGCGGGGCCTATGCCCTTTATCGTGCCCGAGGCCAGGTAGCGCTCTATGTCGGACACGCTCGTCGGAGCGATAACCTCGCAATCGGTCAGCTTGAGCTGGCGGCCGTAGTCGGGGTGTTCGGTCCAGTCGCCCGACACGCGCACGCGTTCGCCCTCGCTGACGTTGAGCACTGCGCCGACCGCGGTCACGCGCTGGCGGCCCTTGCGCAGCTGCATGACTGTCCAGCCATTGGACTCGTTGCGAAATGTTATCTGCTCCACGCTGGCTTCAAACCTGACACGCTCACCCATGTGCGGCACCATCCTAATCGTGTTTGTAATGTATATGATAGCACGTACCCGCGCCGATTTAAAGGCCCTGCGCGTTTGTTTTTGGATATGCGCGGATATCTGCCCGGCAAAAGGCGCAAAAAACCCTCCGCACGGCGATGACGCCATGTGCGGAGGGCATGAATGCATTCTGCGCTTGAGTATCGGCCCCAGGACGAACGCGCTGAGGCGCGCATTGCGTTAGTGCGGACTGCTATAACCTACGCCCTAAGGCATGGCGCAGGTTATGTTTAGCCGCGCTTTATCTCGGGCGTGCGGCGGATGTACTGATCGCGCTCAGCGCCGACCGACACATAGGTTATCGGGCAGCCGACGTTGCGCTCTATGAACTCGATGTAGCGGCGCGCGTTGAGCGGCAGCTCGGCCTCGGTGCGGCAGCCGGAGATGTCCTCGGTCCAGCCGGGCAGTTCTACGTTAATGGGCTTGGCCTTTGCGAGCGCCTCGCCATAGGGGAAGCGCTGCGTGCGCTGGCCGTCGATCTCATAGCCCACGGTCACGCTCAGCTTCATGCCGGTCAGCACGTCGAGCTTGGTCAGCGCGATCTCGTCTGCGCCCTGCATGCGCACGCCGTAGCGCGACGCCACAATGTCGAACGGCCCCACGCGGCGGGGTCTGCCGGTAGCGGCGCCGTACTCGTTGCCGGCCTTGCGCAGCGCCTCGGCTTCATCGCCGAACAGCTCGCATACGAACGGGCCTTCGCCTACGCAGGTCGAGTACGCCTTCATTATGCCTATCGAATGGTCGAGCTTGCGGCCGGGTATGCCCGCGCCTATCGGAGCGTAGGCCGCCACAGTGGGCGACGACGACGTGTAGGGGTATATGCCCAGGTCGATGTCGCGCAGCGCGCCCAGCTGTGCCTCAAACATTATGTTTTCGCCCTTGGCCGCGGCGGCGTCGAGGTAGTCGCCGGTGTCGCATACGTACTGGAGCGCGAATGTGCCGTACTCGTCCAGCCAGGCCATGACGTCGTCGGGCTTGACCGGATCCATGCCATAGCCGCCCACCAGCGTCAGGTTCTTCCACTCGCAGATGCCCTCCACGCGCTCGCGCAGCACATCGCGGTCGCGCAGGTCGCCCATGCGCAGCGCCTTTTTCATGTACTTGTCGCCGTAGACCGGGCCTATGCCGCGGCGGGTCGAGCCGAACTTCTTGCCAGCCAGCCGGTCTTCTTCGGCGCCGTCCTGCGCCACGTGATAGGGCAGGCATATCACTGCGCGGTCGGATATCTTGAGGTTGTCCGGCGTGACCGCCACGCCGCGCTCGGTCAGGCGGCCTATTTCATTTTTGAGGTGTTCCAGGTCTATGACCATGCCGTCGCCCATTACGTTGACTACGCGCGGACGGAGTATGCCCGAAGGCAGCAGGTTCAGCACGAACTTGCCCCGCTCGTTTATCACGGTGTGTCCGGCGTTATTGCCGCCCTGGTAACGCACTACAATGTCGTAGTCCCGGCTGAGCAGGTCGACCATGCGGCCCTTGCCCTCGTCGCCCCAGTTTATGCCTGCGATAGCGGTCAGCATCAGATAATCCCCCTTGTAAAGGTCGAATCAGGCGCACAGCGCCCAAAAGTGTACGTGGAGGCCCCGTCTGGCCTCCGCGATCCGCCGAATGTCCGGCGCGGGCCGCGCGAGCAGCCCATGACTAAAACATTATATTTTAATTGCACAGCTGCTGTCAAGCTAATGTAATTTCGATTTAGTTGCGCCAAGGTAAAGGTTTTGGCGGATTTTGCGCATACGGTATTTGATAATCGCGCGGCATGTGATATAATTGAAGAAAACCGCGCGGAGGACGGGCATGAACATACAGATATACGCCTTAAAGCGCAACTTCGATGTGCAAAAGGCCGAGCGCTACTTCAAGGAGCGGGGCATAAAGTATCAGTACGTCGATCTGGGCCGCAAGCCGCTGAGCGCGCGCGAGCTGGACGCGATAAGCGCCGCCGTCGGGGTGGACGCGCTGATAGACACTCAGAGCAAGCTCTACGCCGGCAGCCTGCTGCGCTATACCAACGGCGACGCGCACAAAAAGGAACAGCTGCTCAGCGACATGCGGCTGCTGCGCGCGCCCATAGTGCGCAACGGCCGGCAGGCTACGGTTGGGTATCAGCCCGAAACATGGGCGGGCTGGGAGTGACGCCGAAAACGGGCGACGCGGCGGCGGCCCGGGGACGGCGAATAATCGGCGATTGGATGTGAGAGCATGGGCGAGACTGTACAGAGCGCAGCGGGTGGGCTGAGAGCGCGCCTGAGCAGGTTCAACCTGACCGGGCAGGTGCTGGCGCTGGCGGCGATGGTCATAGTGCAGACCGTGGTGATCGGGTTTGACTATGCGAGCGTGGGCGAGTGGTTCGCAACCTGGAGCGCTAATTGGGTCAACATACTGCGCAACAACGCGATAGTGGGCATAATCTCGCTGGGCATGACGTTTGTGATAATCACGGGCGGCATAGACCTGGCGGTAGGTTCAACGCTTGTGGGCGTGGGCACGATAGCGATGGTGTTGTTTGACACCGGTCCGGCGGGCGTGCTGGGCGGATTGGGCATAGAGGGCTGGCCGGCGATACTGATAGGCATGGCGGCGGCGATACTGGCGGGAATGGCCATGGGTTGCCTGAACGGATTGCTGGTCACAAAGGGCCGCATACCGCCGTTTATCGTGACGCTGGGCATGATGAACATAATCCGTTCGGTCGTGCAGTACTTCATGCAGGCGCGTTCGGCGCCGATAGTGCCCGATGAATTCAAGGCGCTGGCCAACAGCCTGATCGGTACGCAGCGCATACTGCCGATAATATACTGGTTTGCGCTGGCGGTCATAATGCACATAATCGCGCGGCACACGGCGTTTGGCCGGCACGTATACGCGGTCGGCTCAAACGAGCGCACGACGCGGCTGTCGGGCATAAACGTGGACAGGGTCAAGATACTCGTGTACACGCTGATGGGACTGATGGTGTCGTTTGCGGCGCTGACCGAGACTGCGCGCATGGGCTCGATGAACCCGTCCAACGCCGGCAGCGGCTACGAGCTGGACGCGATAGCCGCGGTCGTAGTCGGGGGCACGTCGATGTCGGGCGGGCGCGGCTCGATAGTGGGCGCGGTGCTGGGCATGCTGATAATCGGCGTGATGAACAATCTGCTCAATCTCATAGGCGTGCCGCCGTTCCTGCGCAATGCGTGCAAGGGCGCGATAGTGATACTGGCAGTGCTGATGCAGCGCAAGCGCGCGCAGGCAGCGTGATATTACCAAATACATGGCCCGGGCAGGGAGCAGTCAGCGCCTGCCCGGGCCTTTTGCGCGCTCATATGGCGTGGGGCGGCGCATATGCCGGATGATTCCGCTGGCCTGACGGGGAAATGTGCCGTGGGCGCAGTTGATTGGTGGAGCGCATTGCCATATTAGGACTGCTTGCAGACATGCGGGGTGCCAGTGCCCAATTACCAGACCGGCTACGTGTCGCCAAACTGCTTGCCGACATGCGGGGATGCCTGTGCCAATAAGCAGACCGGCCGCGTGACGACAAACTGCTTGCCGACATGCGGGGATGCTTGTGCCAATCACCAGCCTAGCTACGTGACGCTGAACCACTTGCCGACATGCGGGGATGCCTGTGCCAATCACCAGGCGGGCCGCGTGACGACAAACTGCTTGCAGCCATGCGTGGGTGCCTGGCTGGATAAGGCGCGCATGGAGATATGAGCAGACGCGCGGCAGGATCAAGCAAGTTTGCGGACTTGAGCGAGCATATTCACATTGAGGTGCGGCCGCTGCCTGGACGGCAATCGCGCATCGCGGCGCGTGAACGACCGACGCGCGCCCGCAGCCGCCCGCGTGTTTGCGGAGGGTATTGAATCCATTGTCGCAGGCGTCATATGCTGCCTGCGGCCGGAGACACATTGCCCGCATTTCCGGTTCCGGCGTTCCAGTAAGTGACGGCTGTCCGGCGCACTGACGCCGGGCAAGGCGGTTCATACGGCTGATCGTTTGCCGCCGAGCGCCTCGGCGAATTGCAGTGTTTGATGCGCGCAGTGCGTTTTTTGCTGACACGTTTGGGTTTTTTGCTGAATTGATGGAATCGAAAAGGCGCTACTTTAAAAGCGCAAGGCGGCATGGTATAATTGCCGTAAAATAATACTGGAGGTGTCGCACCATGAACACCCGCGACAGAGATGTGTTGCGCTCACTGGCTGCGCGCGTGCGCGAGATCGCAACGCCCCGGCACTGCGCCGACGTCAGCGCGCTGTACACCAGCCTCAATGCGCTCAAGCCCCAGCGCCCGGTGGTGCTGATAAATGAGCTGCCCTGGAATCAGCTGGAGGCGGCGTCGGACTTTCTTAAATTGCGCTGTGAGGGCGAGTTCGAGCGCGGCGTCGAGACGCGACTGCGCCGGTTGCTGTATCAGTGGGATAACTTCCGCTGCGACATGCTGGTCGAGCCGTACTATGACATAGCGCATACCGTGCACATCGGCTCCATTGGCGTCGAGGTCGAGGAGGACACGCTGCAGTACGACGCCGGCAACAATATACGCTCTCACTCGTACCACGACATGCTGCCCGACGAGGCCGCGCTTGACAAGCTGCATAACCCCACGATAGAGGTCGACGCCGAGGCTGACGCGCGCAATGTCGAACGGCTGGAGGCGCTGTTTGGCGACCTGCTGCCGGTGCGGCTGGCTGGCGGCATGTATGTGAGTCACTTTTCGCCATGGGATGACATATCGATGCTGCGCGGCGCGGAGCCCATGCTCTGGGATCTGGCCGACAGGCCCGAGTTCATGCATGCGATAGTGCGCAAGCTCACCGACATTGCGCTCTATAAACTCGACATGGCCGAAAAGCTGGGCCTTATCGACCCCTATCAGCCGCTGATACACTGTACGCCCGGTCTGGCGCCCGAGCTGCCCGGCGAGATGAAGGACGGCCGCGCGACCCGTGCAAACATATGGGGTCGCGGCACCGCACAGATATTTGCCAGCGTCAGTCCCGCGATGCATGAGGAGTTTGACATAGAGTATGCCCGGGAGTACTTCGACGGCTTTGGACTGGTGTACTATGGCTGCTGCGAGCCGCTCGACCGCAAGATCGACATAGTGCGCAAATTGCCCAATCTGCGCAAGATATCGATAACGCCGTGGGCGGATGTAAAGCGCGCCGCCGAGCAGATGGGCAGCGACTTTGTCATGGCGCGCAAGCCCAATCCGGCGATGGTGGCGGTGCCCGAGCTGGACGAGGCCGCGCTGCGCCAGGAGATAGGCGATACGCTGGACATATGCCGCGCAAACGCCGTGCCGGTCGAGTTCGTGCTCAAGGACATATCGTCGTGCGGGCACAATCCGCGCAATATATCGCGCTGGGCCGAGATAGTCATGGACATGGTGACGCGCTGATTGCATAAAGCCACTGGGCCGAGCGCCTGGCGTATGGTTTCAGGCGCATGTTGTACATGATTATGCGAGGTGAAGTATGGAAAAGCTGATGTGGTACAGAACCCCTACCCAGGACTACATGGAAGGCCTGCCGCTGGGCAATGGGCGGCTGGCGGCAATGGCGCTGGGCACGCCGGAGCGGTTCCGCCTGGCGTTGAATCACGAGTGGCTGTGGCGCGGCGAAAACCGGCTGCGCGACTTTGACGATGTACATGAACATCTCAGTAAGGTGCGGGAGCTGCTGCTGGCGGGCCGGTTTGCCGAGGGCACGCGCCTGGCCAACGACTACTTCGGCGGCGGAGGCAGCATGAAGGGCGGGCCCAACCGCGTGGATCCGTACCAGCCCGCGGGCGATCTGTTCATAGGGCTGGACGCGGGCGAGGCGGCGCGGTATACGCGCGCGCTGGATCTGGCGAGCGGATTGGCGTCGGTCGAGTTCGACAGCGCGTTGGGGCATGTGGTAGAGTCGGCGTTTGTGAGCGCGGCGGACGGCGTGATAGTCGCGCGCGTGGAGAGCGTAAAGCGCGGCGCGCTGGACATAGAGCTCAGCCGCATAGCCGATGCGCGCTGCGCGGTGAGCTACCGCGAGCGGGCGCTGGATGGCGGTGGGCGCGAGCTGACGCTGCACGGCGAGTTTGAGCGCGGGATATGCTTTGAGATAGCGCTCAGGGTGTTCACCGACGGCCGGGCGACGCCGGTCGAGCGCGGCTATCGCATAGCCGACGCGCGCGACACGCTGCTGATCGTGCAGATAGGTACCGACGCGCGTGGCGGCGTGCCGGGCGATGAGCTGACTTTCCCTGTGAATATGGGGTTTGACGCGCTGTTCGCGCGGCACTACGCGGCGTTTGGCGAGCTGCTGGGCACGGCCGAGCTGGACATACCGCTGCCCGACAGCGACCTGCCCACCGACGAGCGGGTGCGTGAGTTCCGCGCGGGCAACGACCCGGGGATACCGCTGTTGTACTTTGAGTATGGCCGGTATCTCATGGCCAGCGGCTCTTCGGGCGAGCTGCCGCTGAATCTGCAGGGCAAGTGGAATGAACTGCTCGCGCCGCCCTGGGAGTCGGATTACCATCTGGACATCAACCTTGAGATGTGCTACTGGTTTGTGGAGACGCTGGGCATGGAACGCGCAGCGGATACGCTGTTCAACCTGATTGAGCGGTATGTGCCGCACGGCCGTGAGATGGCGCGCAAGCTGTATGGCTGCAGGGGCGTGGTGTTTCCGATACAGACCGACGTATGGGGCCGCATGACGCCCGAGGCATATGGCTGGGCGGTGTGGATAGGCGCGGCGCCGTGGCTGGCGCAGCACATGTACGAGCACTGGCTGTACACGCGCGATGTGGAATTTGCGCGCACGCGGTGCTATCCGATGCTGCGCGAGGTTGCGCGGTTCTACATGGACTACATTATAGAGCGCGACGGCGTGCCGTGCATAGTGCCGTCGCAATCGCCTGAGAACCGGTTCGAGGGCGGCGGCGACATGCCGGTCACGCTGGGCTACGACAGCGGGATGGACCGCGAGCTGGCACATGCCAGTCTGCGCGCGGCGGTCGAGCTGGCAGGCGCATTGGGCGAGGACGCCGACGAGGCCGCGAGCTGGGCCGACATGGAGGCGCGGCTGCCGTGGCCAGGCATAGATTCGCAGGGGCGCGTGATGGAGTTCGACAGCGAGCGCGTCGAGGTGGAGCCGGGCCACCGGCACCTGTCGCATCTGATAGGGCTGCATCCGCTGCGGCTGTTCGAGCCGGGCACGCCGCTGTGGCAGGCCGCCGAGCGTTCGCTGGATTCGCGACTGAGCCATGGCGGCGGGCATACCGGTTGGAGCCGCTCATGGGTCGCGTGCATGATGGCACGGCTGGGGCGTGCGGACGATGCCTGGCGGCATTTCATTGCGCTGATCGCCGACTTTGCCACGGTGTCGCTGCTGGATCTGCATCCGCCGCGGCTGTTTCAGATAGACGGCAATATGGGCGGCGCGGCGGCGGTGTGCGAGATGCTGATGCAGTCGCGCGAAGGCGAGCTGCGCCTGTTGCCGGCGCTGCCCGGACAGTGGCCTGAGGGCTGCGTGCGCGGTTTCCGCGCGCTGGGCGACGTGCAGGCGGATTTCGAATGGAACGACGGCATGCTGACGGGCCTGACGCTCAGATGCGGCCGCAATGCCGGCGGAGCGCTGCGCGTGAGCGCGAATGGGCGCGAGTGGAATGTAGAGCTCAGACCGGATGCGGTCGTGCAGGTGCTGTGACGGCGTCGGGTTGCCGGGCGGCTTGATTTGCTATTATCGGGTCATGGGGCGCTTTGCCGCGTGGCCCGATAGTTTTTTGCGTTTTTGGGTAATGAATGCGACATACTTGGATTATCGCGGCGGGCTGGCATTGTTTGGTGCCGCAGGGCAGAACGACGGCGCAGATGGCTTTAGTGCGTTCATGCGGACAAGCCATGCAACATGAGCAGCAACACTCTTGCGTAGGGCATGCTTGCGTCAATGGAAGTGCTGAACTCCGTACAGTATATTTGGCGTAATACGCGCTGGGCAGCCAATTGCGCGGTTGCCGACATGCTTGCGGTATCATGGGCAAATCTACGGCGCGCATCTGCGCAACAGCGCGCTGGTGCGAGTGCAAACCGGCATTACAAGCTCGTGTCGCGCGTCAGAGCCGAAGTACATGTATCAGCACTATTATAGCACTATGATAGCACTGTGCAGCCATAGAAGGTTTCCAGACCATGCCGGCCGGCAAATGCCCTCGGTCACGGGCCGAACAGAGCGCGCTTGCGACTCCGGTCAGAATGCGCGGCTGGCCGCGTTGCGCAGCCAATTCCGCGCAATGACAGTGCTGTGCAGCCATAAAAGGTAGGCCATGCCGGTCGGCAAATGCCCTCGTTCGCAGGCCGAACAGAGCGCGCTGACGATTCCGGGCAGAATGCGCAGCTGGCCGCGTTGCGCAGCCAATGCAGCGCAATGATAGCGCTGTGCAGCCATAGAAGGTAGGCCATGCCGGCCGGCAAATGCCCTCGGTCACGGGCCGAACAGAGTGCGCTTGCGACTCCTGTCAGAATGCATGGCTAACCGCGTTGCGCAGCCAATGTAAATCGTTTCCGGTCAATCGCCACAATCTCCACAATTGCAGCAACATCTGTCATAAATCGTTTACAGGGAAACGTTGAATGGATTCTAACTATATGGTATCATGTACACATGAAGTTCGAACGAACGGGGGAGGAATCGATTATGAAGCAGATGCGATATATCGCGTTGGCGCTGAGCATGGCAGTGCTGCTGATGACGCTGACCGCATGCGGCGGCGGCGGAGAGGAGACGCCCACCACGACGGTTAACGCCGACGGAACGCTGTCGGGCGAGGCGACCGACACCCTTAATGTATACATGTGCGCCGAGTATCTGAACGAGGACGCGGCGAATGAGCTGATCGACCAGCTGACAAGCTCGCTCGACATGTTCAGCGACGGCGGCGTGACCGTGAATCTGACGTGCGTGGCCACTGGCAGCGGCGAAGATCCGACGATGCAGATGGCCGGCATGATGAAGCTGACCGCCGCGATAGCCGCGCAGGAGGTCGACGTGGTCATAGCTGACGAGGCCAACGCGGCCCGCAATGCGCGCAGCGATACGTTCTATGCGCTCAGCGACCTGCTGACCGAGGACGAGATATCCGCGCTGGGCACGAATGCGCTGTCGTACTCGCTGTTGGACGACCAGGGCGAACCCACCGGCGAGAGCACGCCCGCATGCGGCGTGGATCTGAGCAGTGATACGCGGTTCGATGCGGTGTTTGGCGATGTGCCGGTAGGCGTGTTCGTCGCGGCCAACTCGCCCAACCTTGAGAACAGCAAGGCGCTGCTGCGCGGTTTGATAGGCGGCCTGGACAGCTCGGCCAACGCCAGCGTGCAGGACAGCGGCGATGACGCGGCTCAGGATGCGCTCGACGCGGCTTCCGGCGAGGACAGCGCCGATGCCGCTGGGACTGCTGACGCCGTCGCGACCGACGACGCGTCAGCCGGTACCGAGCCGGCCGGCGAGGCGTCCACCGATAGTGCGTCGACGGATGCCGAGCCTACCGAAACGCCCACCGACGCTGCTGCCGCCTGAGTGTAACGGCTAAATTCCCAGTCCGGCCACAGGCTTGCGGACTGATGATATAGATGCCAACATGAAATGCGCATAGTGACCCTCCTTGTATGACGAATATGTGGGCCGCCCGCCAGGTCTATCCTGGTCGGGCGGCCTGTGTGTGCGGCCTGTGTGTGCGGCCTGTGTGTGCGGCCTGTGTGTGCGGCCTGTGTGTGCG
>DSLFC04102__coassemble_580_pt1 | contig 50711 bp, 32 predicted proteins | sample DSLFC04102__metabat2_low_PE_005 | metagenome-assembled genome bin DSLFC04102 | reverse complement strand
AGAGCGGACTCCTCAATCGCAAAGTGCAAGTCAATATCGGTCTTGTTCTCAATGTAGGCAGTCATCTCATAACCCATTGGCGATTCTGGGTTAAATCCGGTTATCTTGACCAGCACGTTATCATCGTCGGCAATGACAACTTCCCCGTCGAAACCATCGATCTCCTCGGCGCATGCAGTCATGGCCAGCATTGAAAATGCCAGCATCAGCATCAGCACGACCGCCCCAACCCTGTACTTCATATCCTCCAACTCCTCATTTGATTGTACTTATATGTTACATCACAAAGAGTTGGCAGTCAATGCCAAAAGCAGCAATGGCAGCCCCATCAGCAGCATTTTTATAACATAACTGCCGATGGCGGCTGCCACGCGATTCAATCCACAAACTCGATAACCCCGGGCTCCATGTGGCTGACTCGCGCCAGCGAGCAGAGGTTGTATCCGAGGCTGACGAGGCGTTCATGACCGGGCTGGAACGCCTTTTCGATGACGGCGCCAATGCCCACTACGGTTGCGCCGGCCTGCTCGATAATAGAGCAGGCGCCCAGCGCGGCCTCGCCAAACGCCAGGAAGTCGTCTATCACCAGCACGCGGTCGCCGGGCTGGATGTATGCGCGCGAGGCGGTCAGCTGATACTTGGTGCCCTTGGTAAACGACGTGACCTCGGTCTGTATGAGGCCGTCCTGAAGTATCTTGGAGCGCTGCTTTTTCATTATCAGCAGCGGCAGGCCCAGTATCTCGGCGGTCATCAGCGCCGGGGCAATGCCGGAGGACTCGATGGTGGCCACGCGGGTTGCGCCCGCGCCCTCAAACGCGCGTGCGAATTCCGCGCCGATCTTGCGCATCAGGTCCGGGTCCACCTGATGGTTCAAGAAGCTGTCTACCTTGAGCACGTCACTGTTGAGTGCGATACCCTGCGCGCGTATGCGCTGTTTGAGCAGTTCCATAGTCATCCTCCCCGACGCTGAGCGCCGTGTCATAATAAGTGTGTCACGGAATAAGTGGATTCCATTATATACGCGCGATGTTAAACTATGGCGAATTATGTCCAAAATGGTCGTAAACGCGCGAAACGCCGCAGCCGCGGGGCATATATGCCGGCGCAGCCGGGCCGCATACGCAAAACCCCGGGCTGCATGCCGCGCATGCCACCCGGGGCAAGACCCGTTATTATGCCAAATTACGCGAAGGGATTCTCGTCCTTGTAGAGCATGCCCTTGGGCTGGTTGAACGCGACGTCCTCGATGCCCAGCAGCTTCATCGCGCTGAACAGCGCCTTGCCGACGCTGCCGAACGCCACCGCGCCGTGATGCGGGTAGTTCTTGGCGATCAGCACATGGCGGTAGAAGCGGTTCATCTCGGGTATCGCGAATATGCCTATGCCGCCGAAGGACTTGGTGTCGACCGGCAGTATCTCGCCCTGCGCCACGTAGGAGTGCAGCGTGGTATCGGCCGCGCTCTGCAGGCGGAAGAAGGTGATCTTGCCGGGCTTGATGCGGCCGTCGAGGGTACCGCGGGTGATATCGGGCTCACGGTCGGGCTCGAGCGAGCGCTTCATTATCAGCTGATACTTCATCGTCGGGTTGATCAGGTGGCAGGACGGGGTATTGCCGCAGTGGAAGCCCATGAAGGTCTCATTGAGGCGATACTCGTAGGTGCCCTTGATGCTTTCCTCATACATGTCGCGCGGCACGGAGTTGTTGATGTCCAGCAGCGTGGGCGCGATCTCGGTGGCGCAGGCGCAGATGTACTCGCTCAGCGCGCCGTAGATATCCACTTCGCACGCTACCGGCATCAGGCGCGACGCCAGGCGGCTGTTGACGTAGCACGGCACGATCTTGAACTCGGTCTGGAATGCCGGCCAGCACTTGTTGGCGAACGCCACGTACTTGCTCATGCCCTTGTGGGTCTCGGCGAGGTCGAGCAGCGTCAGCTCGTACTGCGCCAGGCGCGGCAGTATGCCGGGCATCTTGTTGCCTTCGCCGAGTTCCTTTTCCATGTCGGCGATGACCTCGGGTATGCGGGGGTCGTTGGCGTGCTGGTTGTAGGCGACCAGCAGGTCGAGCTCGGAGTGCTCCTCGACGGCCACGCCCAGGTCGAACAGCGCCTTGATGGGCGCGTTGCACGCCACAAAGTCGTTCGGGCGCGGGCCGAACGCGAGTATCTTGAGGCCCTTGAGGCCCAGTATGATGCGCGCTACCGGTATGAACTCGGCTATCATGGCCGATACCTCGGCGGCGGTGCCGACCGGGTATTCGGGTATGTAAGCCTTCACGCCGCGGATCTTGAGGTTGTAGGACGCGTTGAGCATGCCGCAGTATGCGTCGCCGCGGCCGTCTATCAGGTCATTGCCGCTCTCCTCGGCCGCCGCGGCGAACATCACCGGGCCGTCGAAGTTCTGCGCGACCAGCGTTTCGGGGGTCTCGGGGCCGAAGTTGCCCAGGTACATGACCAGCGCGTTGACGCCGTTGGCCTTGAGCTCTTCCAGCGCCTTGAGCGCGTCGGACTCATTTTCGACGGTGGTCATTATCTCGACGATTTCGCCGCCCGCGTTGCGGAAGGCGTCCACGACCGCCTTGCGGCGGCGCTGGGACAGCTCTATCGGGAAGCAGTCGCGGCTGACGGCAACTATGCCCAGTTTGACCTCGGGTATGTTGTTCATTTCAATCTCCTCCGTTTCGTGGCGGCCTTGGCCGCCTGAACGCCGAATCCGGCATACCTATATTATACCATGTAAACCGCGCCGCGCAACAGTTTTTAGCGCTGCCCCGGCACATTTATTCAAATAAGTGTAAAAGGCGATATCAACCGACCTGATCTGCGGCAGGTTCGGGCCGCGGCACAGCAGATCTGTGTTCCTGCGACAGGTCTGAGGCGCGTAAATTGGGGTTAATCACCGAATTTTGCAAATTACGGGTTTGTTTGTGTCATATGGCGTACATCGATTGACATGAATATGCAGCTATGGGAAAATACATAGGACGAGAGGGCGGGCGGTATATGATGGAGCAGAGTCGAAGTACGGTCAGGCGGGCATGGGCAGCGGTGCTGGCGGTCGCGCTGGGGTGCATTATGTGCGCCTCGGGATTGGCGATCACGCCCGAACAGTACCAGAAAGCGCTGGAAGAAAACGTGGACGCGTACAGCGGCACGCGATTGTGGCGTGCGGTTGCGGGTCAGCTGCGCGCCGACGAGGCCTGTGTGATGGACGGCGACGGCACGTTTACGATAGTCGATGAACAGGGCAACGCGTACCTGACGACGGACTCGGCGCGCATGAGCATATCGGGCGAGGTGCACGAGGGCAGCATAATAAAGCTCAACGTGCAGGTTACGCCTGTGGACAGCGCGACGCGCCAGTTCGAGTATCAGGCGTTTTCGCTGAGCGAGATAGCGTTCAAGTCGATGTTGAGCCGCTCGGCGATGGCGAGCGACATGAGCGCGTATCTGTATCTGTACGACGTTTACCCGTATGCGATGTGGGCCAATGATTCGGTGTTCGGCGACAACTCGCGCAGCGTGACAACGGCGCTGGGCGGCGTGCTGTACGCGATAAATTCCAGCTCGTCGCAGGACGCGCAGCGCATCAGCCTGAGCGTGGAGGTGCTGGGACAGGCCGGCGACGAGGACGAGGCCAGGGCGCTGGACAACTTGAACGCCAATTACGCGCTGGAGAGCATAAGTTCACTGGTATATGAACTGGACGTGTGCAAGGATACCTGTTCAACGCTGCTAAAGCAGGGCGACAGCGGCGACGCGCCCGGAGAACTGATGGGCGATATGCGCGCCTGCGCGGCCGAGTACTATGCGCTGGGCGCGGGCGGGTATGCCAAGCTCAACGATCTGACCAACGCGCTGAATCCGTGTTTTGAGCAGATGCTCGATGCGATAAGCGCGCTGGAGGGCGAGATAAGTCCCGAAATGCTGGAAGCGCTCGACTCGGCCATTGACGGCATGAACGCCGCGCTCAAGCTCATGTACTGAGCCGACGCGGCGGCCGCAGGGCGCGGCGGGCGCTTTTTTTATGCCTGAAAGCGGCGTTGTGGCAGCAATTTCCATATATGGCAGGCCGGGCCAGTTTGCGCGTACCGGGATGTCATCGGGCGCGCTTGCGCGGCGCCGCATTGCGCCGGCGGACGAATAATTTCCCTTACAATGCAGACAATAACTCCGAACCTCAGGGCGGCCTGCGGGCTGCGTAAAAAAGCGATGAACGGAGTTGGGCATATGAGGGCAACCGGAATAGTGCGCAGGATAGACGAGCTGGGGCGCGTGGTTATACCCAAGGAGATCAGGCGCACGCTGCGAATACGCGAAGGCGATCCGCTGGAAATATACACGGATCACGACGGCGAGGTAGTGCTCAAGAAGTATTCGCCGATAGGCGAGATAGCCAGCGTCGCCAAGGATTACACCGACGCGCTGCTCAGGACGCTGGGCCATGTGGCGATAATCACCGACCGGGACGTGGTCGTATCGGCGTCGGGCTCGCCTAAAAAGGAGCTGTGGGAAAAGCCGATCTCAAGCGAGATGGAAAGCGCCATGCACAATCGCCAGCTGCTGAGGCTGGGCGAGATAGACGGCGCCGACGCGCGCACGGGCGTGCGGCTGATACCGGTGACCGGCGAAGAGCTGCAGACGCGCTACGTCAGCCAGATAATAAGCCCGATAATCGCCGACGGCGAAGTCGTGGGGTGCGTAGTGCTGATGGGCCGGGAAGGCGAGCATATGGGCGACGTCGAGGCCAAGGTCGTCGAGACCACGGCCAGCCTGGTGGGCCGTCAGATGGAGCAGTAGCCCCGCGCCAACATGGACGTCATCCGCACAGGAAGGCGTCCATTTAACTTATTTTGCCTGCATCGGCACGGTATATGCCCAATTTGCGGGCTTTCCGGGGATATATTCACGGTTTTATGCTTTATTATTCGCGCAAAGCGTGGTATAATCTGCCTGCGATGTAAGTGCCCGGCTCGTTCGGGGCAAGGAAGGGCGATGCGTGAAATGAAGGGCAAAAAGAAGACCAAATCATTCCTTGCGGGTGCGGCGATACTGGGTATTGCCGGACTGATATGCAAGGTCATAGGCGCGGTATACCGCATACCGCTTTCAAATTATATACTGCATAAGGAAGGCATTGCATATTATCAGATAGCTTACCCGGTGTACACGGCGCTGCTGGTGGTGTCCAGCGCGGGTCTGCCCACTGCGATATCGCGCATGGTGGCCCAGCGCGTGCAGCAGGGCCGCGAGCGCGACGCGCTCAGCGTGTTCCACTGGTCGCTGATGCTGCTGCTGGCGATAGGCATCGTGACCAGCGCGGCCATGGCGCTTTTCTGCCGGCCGATCGCGCGGATGCTGGGCAATGAAGGCGCGAGTTTCGCGCTGCTTGCGATAGCGCCGGCGCTAATGCTGGTGGCGGTCATGTCGGCGTATCGGGGCTACTTTCAGGGCATGCAGAACATGACGCCCACGGCGGTATCGCAGTTGATAGAGCAGATAGGCAAGCTCGCGGCGGGCTTTCCGCTGGCGGCGTATATGATGCGATACGGGCCGGAATACGGCGCGGCGGGCGCGCTGCTGGGCGTGTCGATATCCGAAGGACTGGCGCTATTGTACGTGGCGTATCGCAAGCTGCGCTACTCGGGCGAACTGAAAAAGCGGTTGCGCTGGGCCGATGGCCGCGCGCACATCACGCATGACGGCCGCGAGCGCGGCGCGCAGATCATCAAAGGCGTCGTATCCATTGCGGTGCCGATCACGATAGGCGCGTCGATAATGCCGCTGGTCGGCATGACCGATACCATGATAGTCATAAACCGCCTGCAGGATATAGGGTTTGCCAAGGACGTGGCCACCAATCTGTACGGACTGTTCACCGGCAATGTCAATACGGTCGTCAATATGCCGCAGGTGCTGACTGTGGCGCTGTCGATGGCGCTGGTGCCCGCGATAACCGCGCACATGACTGCGCGCAACTATCGCGCGATGAAGTTTACGGTGCGCCAGGGCATGAAACTCGCCTGGATGATAGGCATGCCGTGCTTCATAGGACTGCTGATGCTGGCCAAGCCCGTCATGCGGCTGCTGTACTCCAGTTACAGCGCGGAAGATCTGAACACCATGGCCGGATTGCTGCGCATAATGTCGCTGGCCATAATGTTTCTGTCGGTGGTGCAGACGACCACGGGCATTTTGCAGGGCCTGGGTCGGATAATAGTGCCGGTCATATCGCTGGCGATAGGCGCGGTGTTCAAGGTGGTAATAAACTACGTGCTGGTGGGCGTGCCTTCGATAAACATATACGGCGCGCCGATAGGCACGATAGTGTGCTACGCGGTCGCGGCGGGATTGAACTCGTTCATGATATGCTTTATAACGCGCACGCGCTTCTCGTTCGGCGAGACGATAGGCAAACCCGCGATAGCGGCGCTGACGATGGCGTTCGTGCTGGCGATAATGATGGTCGCACTGCCGCAGTATGCCGACAGCCGCGTGTTTGCGCTGGTAGGGGTATGCGTGGGCGCGGCGGTGTATGCGCTGATGCTGGTGCTGACCGGCGCGATCACACCCGAGGACATGGCGATAGTGCCCGGCGGCGCGCGCATAACCGCGCTGATGCGGCGCATGGGCATATGGAGGTAACATGATATACATTGTGGGACTGGGCCCGGGCGACGCGGGCAGCGTGACGCCGCACGCGCTGGAGGCCATGAGGAACTGCGGCCGGGTGCTGCTGCGCACCGAGGCGCTGGACGCAGGCGGATATCTGGGCGCGGCGGGCATTAAGTACGAAGCGCTGGACGGCCTGTACGAGAGCGCGGGCGACTTTGACAGCCTGTGCGCCGCGATTGCCGGGCGGGTAATGGACAGCGCCGCCGAATGCGATACGGCGTACGCGGTTGCCGATCTGGCTGAAGCCAGCGTGGGCGAGCTGCTCAGGCGGCTGCCCGGCGGCAAAGGCGCGCCCAAGGTCAAACTGGTGCCGGGCGTGAGTCCATGCGCGGCGGCCACGGCAGGTTTGTCGGGCGAATACCAGATAGTGGACGGCGCCGCATGGCAGAGCGCGCACCTGAATCCACGGCTGCCGCTGGTGATACGCGAGCTGGACACGCGATTGCTGGCCAGCGAGCTGAAGGTGCGGCTGCTGGAGCGGTATCCTGCGGATGCGCGCGTCAGGTTCTTTGCAGGCGACGCGGCGTGGCGCGGGGGCTATGAGATAACGCTGGAACAGCTCGACCGTCAGGCGAGGTATGACCACACCGTATCGGCGCGGCTGGACGCGCTGGAGCTGGACGCGCTGAGCGAGCGCGTGATGGCATCGGACGACGACGTGCGGTTTGATTTTGAGCATCTGGTCGAGATAGTGCGCCGGCTGCGCGCGCCGGACGGCTGCCCGTGGGACCGCGAACAGACCCATGAGAGCCTGCGCTCGACGATGATCGAGGAATGCTATGAGGCGATTGAGCGCATTGACCGCCAGGACTGGGCGGGGCTGTACGACGAGCTGGGCGATGTGCTGCTGCAGGTCGTGATGCATGCGCAGATAGCCGACGAACACGGCGAGTTCGCGATAGGCGACGTGACCAACGCCATATGCCGCAAGATGATATTCCGGCACAGCCACATATTCGGCGACGATACGGCCGCCGATGCGCGCGAGGTGCTCAAGCTCTGGGAGGAGCGCAAGCGCCGCGAAAAGGGCCAGCGCACCGTGGGCGAGACCATGGACGGCGTGGGCCGCAACCTGCCGGCGCTTATGCGCGCCGACAAGGTGCAGGCCAAGGCCGCGCGCGCCGGGTTCGACTGGGATGCGCCCGAGGACGCGCTGGTCAAGGTGTCCGAGGAGGCCGGCGAGGTCGCTCAGGCGCTGCGCGATAGGACGAATGTGGTTGAAGAACTGGGCGATCTGCTGTTTGCGTGCGTGAACGTGGCGCGACTGGCAGGCGTGGACTCCGAACAGGCGCTGCGCGCCGCGACCGATAAATTCATGGACAGGTTTACGCGCATGGAACGCGCGATACTTGACGACGGCAAGCAATTGACGTCGATGACACTTGAGCAAATGGACGAATACTGGGACAGAATCAAACACTGATTTCGGGGAGGATATTGAAATGAATAAGACTGATTTCGTTGCCGAGATAGCCAAGGCGTCCGGAGTGACCAAGGCCGATACCGAGCGCGTGCTGAGCGCGTTTGAGGACGTCGTGATAGCCGCGCTGAAGGCCGGCGACAAGGTGCAGCTGACCGGATTTGGCGTGTTCGAGAGCAAGGCGCGCGCCGCGCGCACTGTACGCAACCCCGCGACCGGCGAGATGATGGACATAGCGGCGACCAGCGTCGCGTCGTTCAAGCCCGGCAAACGCCTCAAGGATGCCGTCGGCGGCGAGGCTGAATAACTAAAGCGCAACTCAATGGCAAAGGGCGGGCTGCTTTCGCGGTGCGACAGCGCTCCGCCCTTTAGCCGTATAAAGTTGTAATTTGACAATTATTTGGTTTTTTGGAGGACTTTTGATGGCAAGAGGTAAGGATAAACAGCCCGAAGCGCCCAAGGGCGCGACAGAGTCGATGCGGCTGGACAAGTACCTGAAGGTATCGCGGATAATCAAGCGGCGCACGGTCGCGGGCGAGGCGTGCGACGGCGGGCGCGTACTGATAAACGGACGCGAAGGCAAGCCGGGCGCGCAGGTCAAGGTCGGCGACCGGCTGGAGGTGCGGTTTGGCGCAAAGAGCACGGTATACGAGATAGTTACGCTGTCCGAGCACGTGCTCAAGGCCGACGCAAACGGCATGTACAGGGTGATAAGCGGCGGAGCGGACGAACAATGAGCGCGATATGCTGGGCGGTCATGGTGGCCGCGGGCCAGGGCAGCCGGATGGGGCTTAACTACAACAAGGCGTTCGTGCCGCTGATGGGGCGACCGATGCTGTTGCGCACGCTGGACGCGCTGGATCGCAGCGGACTGTATGCGGGCGTGGCGATAGTGATAGGCCATGACGACCGGCCGCGGCTGGAGTCGATGCTGGCTGCCGAGGGGCGCAGCGTGCTGCTGGTGGACGGCGGCGACACGCGCCAGATGAGCGTGCTCAATGGTCTGAGCGCGCTGCCGGATGACTGCGAGTTCGTCGCGGTGCACGACGCGGCGCGCCCGTTCGTGACGCAGGAGGTGCTCGAAAGTACGCTGGTGAGCGCTGTTGAGTATGGCACGGGCGTGGCGTGCACGCCGGTCACCGACACGATAAAGCGCGTCGACGCTCAGGGCAGGCTGGAGTGCACGCTGGACAGAAGCCTGTTGCGCGCGGTGCAGACGCCGCAGGTGTTTCGGCTGGACGTGCTGCGCCAGGCGCACGAGTGGGCGCGCGCGCACGGCATAGATGCCACCGACGACAGCGCGCTGGTGGAGCTGAGCGGGCATGAAGTGCGGCTGGTCGCCGCCAGCGACGGCGCGCGCAATGTGAAACTGACGACGCCCGACGATCTGCGGTACGCCGACCACGCATTGATGAGCGGCGTGCGCACCGGACTGGGCTACGACGCACATCGGCTGGTCAGCGGACGGGCGCTGGTGCTGTGCGGCGTCGAGATACCGTTTGAGCTGGGTTTGCTGGGGCATTCGGATGCCGACGTGGCCACGCACGCGCTGATAGACGCGCTGCTGGGCGCGGCAGGACTGGGCGACATAGGGCGCATGTTCCCCGACACAGACATGCGCTATAAGGACATCTGCTCGCTGGAACTGCTGCGCGAGGCGGTGAGGCGGCTGGGCGAGCGCAACTTTGCGGTGGTCAACTGCGACATTACGATAGTCGCACAGCGACCTAAACTCGCGCCCTACATTGATGAGATGCGGCGTACGCTCGCGCGCGAGCTGGGCGTGGAGCCCGAGCGCGTCAACATAAAGGGCAAGACGACCGAGGGCATGGGCTTTGAGGGCGAGGGCCGGGGCATGTCGGCGCAATGCGTGGCGACGCTGGCCGAGTACTGCTAGCCCGTGACCGGGGGAGGATGTACATACATTTATGAAGACACTGATAGACAACGCAAGACTGTGGGACGGCGCGCAGGCGGTCGAAGCCGCGTGCATACATGTGGACGGCGCGTTTATAACGTATGCCGGGCCGCGTGCCGACGCGCCGCGCTTCAGCGCCGACGTCACGATCGATGCGCGCGGCGGCATAGCGCTGCCCGGGCTGGTCAACGCGCATACGCATCTGCCGATGACCATGGTGCGCGGAGTGGGCACCGACCTGCCGCTGATGGACTGGCTGCACATGATCTGGCCGCTGGAGGATAAGCTCACGCCCGATATGATGCGGCTGGGCACGCAGATGAGCGCGCTGGAGGCGCTGCGCACCGGCACAACCTGCTTTGCCGACGCGTACATGATGAGCGACGTCATAGCGCGCACGGTAGACGAGGCCGGCATGCGCCTGAACGTATGCCGCATGATGACCGGCGACGTCACCCCGGAAAAGCTCGCCGAACAGAAGGCACTGTTCGAGGAGTTCAACGGCGCGGGCGATGGGCGCATACGCGTGTACATCGGCCTGCACGCCGAGTATACCAGCGAGGAACGCCTTGCGCGCGAGCTGGCCGGGCTGGCGGCGCGGCTGGGCACCGGATTGCACGTGCACGTCAGCGAGACCCGCTCGGAGGTCGAGGAGTGCCGCGCGCGCAGGGGAGGCCGGTCGCCGGTCGAGTACCTCTGCGACGTGGGCGCGTTCGACGTGCCGGCGCTGGCGGCGCACTGCGTGTGGGTCGACGACAACGACATAGACATACTGGCGGCCAAGCGCGTGACTGCGGTGCACAATCCGGTCAGCAATCTGAAGCTGGCCAGCGGCATTGCGCCGGTAGAGCGGATGTGCGCGCGCGGCGTGAACGTGGCACTGGGCACTGACGGTGCGTCAAGCAACAATTCCATGGACATGTTCGAGGAACTAAAGCTGGCGGCGATACTGCAAAAGGGCGCGACATATTCTGCCACTGCGATGCCGGCAACCCGGGCGCTTCAGATTTCGTCACAGAATGGTGCGCGCGCGCTGGGGTATGGCGACGTGGGGCTGCTCAGGCCCGGATATCGCGCCGACATAGCGCTGCTGGGCGTCGACAACCCGGCGCACACCGCCGCGCGCGATATACCCGGCGCGCTGGTGTACGCTACCAGCGGCGCCGACGTGCGCATGACCATGGTCGATGGACAGGTGCTTTACATGGACGGCGAGTTTAAGACGCTGGATCAGGAGCGGATACGCGCCGAATACGCCGCGGCGGTGGACGCGCTGCTGGGCAAGTAGCGCTCACCGGCGGCTGCGCACGCACGAGATCTTCGCGCAGCCGCGCATTTCCTTCAGGAGGACCCTATGCAGCAGAAGAAGCAAAACGAGGTGACAACGGCCAAGAAATACGCCGAATACCGTCGCGCAAAGGAGCAGGCGCGCAAAAAGAAGCGTCCGCGTCCGCGCGCGCCTAAGTGGCTCAAGAATCCGCTTACGTGGGCGGCGCTCACGGCGGTGGTGGCGGTGGCGGCGTTTGGCGTGGTATACTTTGTCAACCGCAGTCGCGTGGTCGAGCCGGCATCGGGCATACCGGGCTACTACTCAATGGCGCAGACCATAATGGGCGGCGGCGTCGAGGGCGCGGCGCTGAGCGATGTGCGCGTGGCGGTGGACGGCGACGACACGGTGATAACGCTGCAGTTCGACGGCGGACTGCCGGCGTACAGCGTGTCGGCGTTGAGCGATCCGGCGCGAGTGATAGTGTCGATGCGCGCGCTGAGCGGCTGGGAGCACTCCAGTACGCTCAGCAGCGACGGACAGTCGCTGGTGCTGGGCATGTTCCGCAACGAGGCCAGCGAAGCAGGCGTGACCGAGCTGTACTTCCAGACTACGCGCCAGATCGGCTATCAGATAAGCGAGCAGGGCCAGGAACTGGTGCTGCGGCTGCGCGCGCTGGATGAGACGGCTGAGACGGGATATTATGTGACGCTGGGCGCATACGAGGCGTATTGCGCGGGTCTGTTTGACGCGGGCGATATGACGCCGGTGCTGTGCGCCGACGGCGCGAGCGTGGCGCTGATATCGACGCGGTACGATACGCGCGTCGAAGCCGAGGCGTTTGCGCAGACGCTGGACGCCAGCCTGAGCGAGGCGCTGCCGGGCGTGACCAGTTCGGTCGTACAGCTCAGCGGCAATGAGGCGCCGCCGCTGTCCGACGCCGCCGAGCGCGCGACGCTCAGCGCGGCCGAGGTTTACCGGCCGTATACCGGCCAGGCTGAGCCATGGCTGTGGACGACCAACGCGCGGTTGCTGGAGTGGATGCCCGACATGAAGCGCGCGCTGTTCACGCGCCAGACCGCGGCGCTGAGCGATGACGAGGGCGAGTACTGCGAGCTGTGGCTGTACGATCAGGCGGGCAAGGGCCAGCGGCTGCTGGACGTGGAGTTCCGCACGATAACCGAGGCGCGGTTTGCGCATGCCGGCGACGCGCTGGCATTTGTAGAGGCGACTGACTCGGAGTACCTGCTGTACTACTATTCGCTGACCGGCGGCAACTTTGTGTCGCTGGGCGATCTGGTCGGCGGCAACACGTACGGGTTTGACTTTGCGCTGGACGGCAGCCTGTATCTGGTCGGCGGCGTGTACGAGCCGCGGCTGACGCGCTGGGATCCGACGGTGTTTGGCGACTCAACGCGCATGCTGGAGGACATGGAGGGCCTGATAGGTTCGTTGAGCATGGGCAGCTCGGAGTGGTCGCCCAATACGCTGTACATGTCGGACGGCGAAACTTCCACATATGAATTCGACATGTCGACCGGCGAGCGCAGGTACCTCACGGAGGGCGGCGAGTTTGAGATGTCGCCCGACAGGCGCTATCTGGTGCTCATGGAGTACGACGAGAGCATACCGGTGGACACGTATACCGGACTGAAACTGCGCGACCTGAGTACCGGTCAGGAGACGCCGATCTATTCCGGCGAGGCGATAGGCGACGTGTGCTGGTCGAGCGGCGGCGCTCGGGTGTACTTTTTGACGTACAACGAGGATGCGGCGACGTCCGAGGCGTTCCCGTCGGTGCTGCATGTTTACGACCTTGAGTCGGGCCAGGCGCAGGCGCTGGGGCTGATAAACACGCTGGACATAGGCATGGGCGCGAACGACGCCGAGATATCGTTCGTTACCAGTTACCAGAATGCGGCGGGTCGGTACCAGTGGGCTACTTATAGAGTCAACGTGGGCTGAATGCGCATATAATGCGGGAGGCAATGGCGCAGGCTGCGCGGACGGTGTGGCAGAAGGCTGCGCCGGAGGCGTGCGGCCTGCGCCGCTTTTTCGGTAGCGGAACAGGCGGAAACTGTCCGCCAGCGCAGTGCGCGCAGGCTTTGCGGCGACGGTGCAAGCCGCATGAAAGGCGAGGCGATGGCCACAGCGCAAGTTGCATGAAAGGCGCGGGGATGGCAGCGCAAGCTGCATGAAAGGCGAGGCAATGGCCACAGCGCAAGTTGCATGAAAGGCAAGGCGATGGCCACAGCGCAAGTTGCATGGAAGGTGAGGCGATGGCCACAGCGCAAGCTGCATGAAAGGCGAGGCAGCGGCGACAGCGCAAGCAGCATGGAAGGCGAGGCGATGGCCACAGCGCAAGTTGCATGAAGGGCGAGGCGATGGCCACAGCATAAGCAGCATGAAAGGCGAGGCAGCGGCCATACTGGCAATGCGCGGCCTGCCTTAGAATAACAATCCATGGAACGTCTGCCGTTACGCATGGGCAGCTCATTATCTGAGGCACCGCATGCGACATGCGCGCGCTGCACGGAGGGATACAGCGGATGAAACTGGCGATACTTGCGGATATACACGGCAACATAGACGCGCTGGACGCGGCGCTGGATGACGCGCGCACGCAGCAGGTCGACGGCTATCTGTTCCTGGGCGACTATATATTCGACATGCCGTTTTCGACTGACGTCGTGCGGCGGTTGCGGGAGTTGCCGCATGCGCGCATCATAAAGGGCAACAAGGAAGGCTACCTGGACGACCTGGCGCGCCAGTCGCAGGATGGTTGGACTGCGCAGCGGCTGGCTGTGATATACCAGACATATCGCGAGCTGAGCGCGTCCGACCGCGCATGGTTGAGCGCGCTGCCGGCGCAATTGACGTTCACGCTGCCGTCGGGGCGCAGTATTTATGCGGTGCATGCAATTGAGCTGCCTGCGCCGCGCATGCGCAACGAGTTTAACAGCTCGGGCGAATTTGCGCGGTCGCTTGACGGGCGCGCGGCGTGCGGCGACGATTACGATTTGCGCATGACCGGTTATCTGGGCGCGCATGCCGCCGAATGCTGTGCGCATGCTGGCGCGGACATAGTTGCGTTTGGTCACACTCACTTGCAGGGATGCGGCGGCGCTTGCGGACGCATGCTGGTCAATCCGGGCGCGTGCGGGCAGCCTATGGACGGCATTGCGGGCGCGCCGTATGCGATATTGCACGACGGGCCCGAACTGCGCATAGAGCGGCGCCGGGTGCAGTACAATATTGACCGTGCAATTGAGCGTGCGCGCATGACGTCTATATCGAGCGCGGGCTGGATATGGTCGGAACTGGTATGGCGCTCGCTGCGCTCTGGGCGGGACAATTTTACGCTGCAATTTGATATCGCGCGCGCTCTGGCGGCTGAGCGCGGTCAAACCGATGGACTGAATCAAAACGACACCTGGCGCGACGCATATGAGCGCTTTAAAGCCATGTATGGCGCTGACTGAAGGCATATCATGCGCACTGGCGCTGCGTCGCCTGACGGCGCTTTCAATCGCACGCGCGGCGTTCGACAAATAATGCCAGCTTTGTTTATAGATGGTATACAATAAAGTCAGGCAAAGTCAAAATCAGCTATGGTTAGAAAGCGGGATGAATGTGGCACAGATAAGCGACAGCATCGAGCAGTTCATCAAGGACATGATGGACGCCGATAACGAGATAGAACTCAAGCGCAATGAGCTGGCGCAACACTTTGGCTGTGTGCCCTCGCAGATAAACTACGTGCTGAGCACGCGGTTTTCGGTGCAGCACGGATATGTGATACAATCCAAACGCGGTGGCGGGGGATATATAAGAATAGTGCGGGTGCGCATGGACAATGAGCGCGATTTGCTCAGCGAGATGATGGACACAATAGGACAGGAGATAAGTCAGGATGGAGCACAGGCGCTGATATCGCGATTGAGCGATCTGAAGATGATAAACGCACGCGAGGCCGCGCTGATGAACGCGGCGGTGCAGGACTCGGCGCTGAACCTGCCGGTTCGGGCCAAGGACATGCTGCGCGCGGGCGTGCTGAGGAACATGATAGAGCAGGTGTTCATGATAAACGAGTAGCTGCGGGGCGCGGCGGGACGGCTGGCGAGCCTGTCCAGCCGCAGCCAGGGGCGCGCAGTCGTGCCGCCGCACCCCGCACACTAAGCGGAACCGCACAGGCGGCGTCGACGAATTGCCATTAGCGTCGGCGCGTGCGGGAGCGCAGGGTTAATTTGGCATGGGAGGTTCAAGATGGCATTTTTCACAAGTTTTACCGAGCGCGTGCAGAGGGCGCTCATGATAGCTCAGGCAGAGGCCTCTGCTGCGGGCCGCAGTTTTGTGGGTACCGAGCATCTGCTGCTGGGCATAATGCACGACCCGGGCGCGGCGGGCATAATACTTGACAGCTTCTCGATAGACGAGGTGCGTCAGGCAACGTATGACCTGATAGGCCGTGGCAATGAAAAAGTCGAACCGGGCAAAAAGATGACTTATACGCCCCGCACCAAGCAGGTGCTTGAACTGAGCGCCCGCGAGGCGATGGAGCTTAAGATGAACTATGTGGGCACGGAGCACGTGCTGCTGGCGCTGATGCGCGAGCCCGAATGCGTAGCGGCGCATGTGCTGGCAGGGCTGGGCCTCAACCTGCAGGAGTCGCGCGAGAAGCTGATAAAGTCGCTGCGCGAATCCTCGCAGCAGAAGAAGGTCGACACGCCCAAGCTCAATCAGTACGGCACCGACCTGACCGAGCGCGCGCGCAATGGCGAGCTTGATCCGGTGATCGGCCGCGACAAGGAGATCGAGCGGATAATGCAGATACTCTCGCGCCGCACCAAGAATAACCCGGTGCTGATAGGCGAGCCGGGCGTGGGCAAGAGCGCGATAGTCGACGCGCTGGCGCAGCGCATAGTGGCGGGCGACGTGCCCGACGTGATAGCCGGCAAGCGCCTGGTGCAGCTGGACATAGCCGCGATGGTCGCCGGGGCCAAGTACCGCGGCGAGTTCGAGGAGCGCATCAAGGCGGTCGCCAAGGAACTCAAGGACAATCACAGCGTATTGCTGTTCATAGATGAGCTGCATCAGATAGTGGGCGCGGGCTCATCCGACGGCGCGACCGACGCCGCCAACATGCTCAAGCCGCTGCTTTCGCGGGGCGAGCTGCAGTGCATAGGCGCGACCACGCTCAACGAGTACCGCAAGTACATCGAAAAGGACTCGGCTCTGGCGCGCAGGTTCCAGCCGGTGACGGTCGGCGAACCGACGCAGGAGGAGACGCTTGAGATGCTCTTCGGGCTCAGGGATAAGTACGAAGCCCACCACAAGGTCACGATAACCGACGACGCGCTGCACGCCGCAGTGAGCATGTCGGCGCGGTACATTAACGACAGGTTCCTGCCCGACAAGGCGATCGACCTGATAGACGAGGCGGCCGCGCATGTGCGCATACACTCGTTCACGCAGCCCGCCGAGCTCAAGGAGTGCCAGAGCGAGCTGGATAGGCTCACCACCGAGAAGTCCGAAGCGATAAACAATCAGGACTTTGAAAAGGCCGCCGCGATGCGCGACGAGGAAAAGCGCCTGCACATGCAGATGGAGGAAGTGCGCCGCGAGTGGGAGCACAACAAGCAGGAACACAAGGAAGTAGTGGATTCGGAGGAGGTCGCGCGCGTGGTCAGCGCGTGGACCGGCATACCGTTGACGCGACTGAGCCAGAGCGAGAGCGCGCGGCTGTTGGGCCTGGAAGGCGTGCTGCATGAGCGCGTGATTGGCCAGGACGAGGCCGTGTCTGCGACGGCGCGCGCTGTGCGGCGCGCACGGGCGGGACTTAAGGATCCGCGCCGGCCGGTCGGGTCGTTCATATTCATGGGCCCGACGGGCGTGGGCAAGACCGAGCTGTGCCGGGCGCTGGCCGAGGCCATGTTTGGCGACGAAAAGGCCATGATACGCCTTGACATGAGCGAGTACATGGAAAAGCATACCGTGTCGCGCATGATAGGTTCGCCGCCGGGCTACGTGGGCTATGACGAGGGCGGTCAGCTGACCGAGCGCGTGCGCAGAAAGCCGTATTCGGTGGTGCTGTTTGACGAGATCGAAAAGGCCCACCCGGATGTGCTGAACCTGCTGCTTCAGATAATGGAGGACGGCCGGCTGACCGACGGCCAGGGCCGCACGGTGAACTTCCAGAACACGGTCATAATAATGACGTCCAATGTGGGCGCGTCGGCGTTCGGGCGGCAGCGCACCATGGGCTTTGGCCAGGATGAAGGCCAGGCGCGCGCGGCCCGCGAGGAGGCCATAAAGGCGCTCAAGGCGACGATGCGGCCTGAGTTCATTAACCGCGTCGACGAGATAATCGTGTTCAACGAGCTGTCGCGCGATGACATAGACCGCATTGCCGAGCTGATGATACATCAGGTCAGCGAGCGGCTGGCCGAGCGCGGCATAGAGCTGGAGCTGTCGGCCGAGGCGGTGCACATGCTGGCCGAGGAAGGCTATGACCGGCAGTATGGCGCGCGCCCGCTGCGCCGCACGATACAGCGCGCAGTCGAGGATGCGCTGAGCGAGGAGATACTCTCGGGCGACATAAAGCTGGGCGACAAGGTGCGCGGTCAGGTCGTGGACGGCAAGCTGTGCTTTGAGCGCTGCCCGGTTGAGATGGCCGTGGTCTGAGAGTCGGGCAATAATCTATTGGAGGTTGCGCATGGCAGAAAAGGCTTGCGACAGGATTGAAGAGTTTTTGAGGGATATGGCGGCGCGCTATATTCCGGGGCGCCGTCAGGGCGACGACATATTTGAACTGTACACCAGCGACAATGGCTGCACATATCGGCTGCGCATAAGCGCGGGCGCTTGCGAGCTGAATGCGCCGGATGACCGGCCCTGGGCCGCGCGCGTGGAGACCACGTCGGACGCGTTCATGCAGATAATGGAGGGCAAGCTCAACGTGGTGTCGGCGCTGATGCGGCGGCTGGTCAAGGTAAAGGGCAATATAGCGCTGATAAAGGACCTGCCGCGCTACTTCGAGCTGGAGAGCTGAGGCATGCGCGCAGTGCGCAGGTGTAAACATAACCGCGCGGGATCGGTTTTAAGGCCGGTCCCGCGCGGTTTTTATTTTGCAAATATCTGTGGGGCGATGCCGGCGGCTGCCGGCGCCGCCCGCATGGTCTGGCGATGTTAGCTCACTTGAAGTCGCCCGCGCGCAACTCGTATGTGCGTCCGGCGGCGATGTTCAGGTACTTTACCATGTCGTCGTAAACCACGCGCAGCGGCTGTTTGAGGTCGCGGCTGGCGTAGATGCGGGCCAGCTTGAGCCGGCCGTTTTCAAAGTCGATATCGACCGTCAGCCTGCCCGGCGCGCACAGCCCGTGCATGTGGCCCGACTTCCACTCGCCCGGCAGCGCTGGCAGCAGCAGCAGGTTTCCGCGATAGCCCTGGCAGAACATCTCGGCTATGCCGGCGCAGGCGCCAAAGTTGCCGTCGATCTGGAACGGCGGATGCGCGTCGAACATGTTGGCGTAGGTGCCGCCGCCCGAGGAGTAGTTAAATCCGCCGTCGTCGACCAGCCGCAGCTGACGCTTGAGCAGTTTGAGCGCATGGTCGCCGTCCATGAGGCGCGCCCAGTGGTTGATCTTCCACCCCAGCGCCCAGCCGGTGCCGTCGTCGCCGCGCAGGTTGAGCGAGGTGCGGCAGGCGTTGGCGAGTTCGGGCTGATCGTCTATCGCAGAGCGGTACTCCGCGGGGCAGTTCGCGCCGGAAGGCCGGCCGGATTCGGGGGTTATCAGCCGTGCGGGATGCAGCGCGTAGAGATGTGAGGTATGGCGATGATGGGGCTCGGCCTCCTCGTATTCGCTGTCCCACTCGAGCAGCTGGCCCTTTGAGCCTATGTCAAAGCGCTTGAGGCGGGGCAGCGCCGCGCGCACGCGGTCCGCCAATTCGCCGGTATGCCCGGCTACGCCGCTCAGGCGCAGGTAGTTTTCAAACGTTTCGAACACGATGGCGCTGCTCATCGCGCAGGACTTGGCCACAGATATGCGCTCGCCTTCGTATATGAACGAGTTTTCAGGCGACGTGGTCGGAGTTATTACGAGTTGGCCGTCGGCGTTTTCGTAGAGTATGTCGAGGAAGAACTCCACGCAGTCGTCCAGCGCCGGCAACACGCGCTCGCGCAGAAACGCGTCGTCCAGCGTGTAGTCGTAGTGCTCGACCATGTGCCGGCACAGCCACCCGAACGACATCGGCCAGAACGCATAGCCCGCGGTATTGCGGCCGCAGTCGCCCACCGGGTTGCTCAGCGCCCATATGTCGACGTTGTGATGAGAGACCACGCCGCGGGCGCCATAGTGCAGGCGCGCGGTCTCGCGTCCGGTCACGCGCAGCGCGTCGACGAGATCCATCAGCGGCATGTGCATGTCGCCCATACCGCAGATTTCGGCGGGCCAGTAGTTCATCTCGGTGTTTATGTTTACGGTATAATTGCTCGACCACGGCGCGCGCAGATGAGGATTCCATATGCCCTGCAGGTTGGCGGCGCGGGTGCCGGGCCGGGAAGAGCAGAACATCAGGTACCGCCCGTAGTGGAATATCAGTTCGTACAGCGCGCGGTCGTCCGGGCTGTCCAGGAAGCGGCGCAGGCGCTCGTCGGTGGGTATGTCGTCCACGGGGCCGTTCAGTTCAAAGCGCACGCGGTCAAACAGCGGCACGAAGTCGCTCAGATGGCGCTCGAGCAGCCGGTCAAAGCTGAAGCCGGCTATTGCGCTCAGGTCGCGTTCGACGTCGGCCTTTTCGTCGCGGCCCTCGAGTTCGGGCTGACGCGCGGGGCCGTTGAAGCTGGTGCGCACGGCCAGTATCAGCAGCGCGCTGTCGGCGCCGGCAACGCAAATGCGGCCGTCGTCGCAGCCTACGGAGCCGCCCTCGGCGCTTACCAGTATGCGCGCGCGGCAGCGCATGCCCATCTCGGCGGGCACATCCGAATAGATGACGGGATCGGGTGAATCTACGTAATTGGGGTCGACATGCGAGGGCGCGCGCAGATCGACGGTTATTGAGCCGGCCTGAGCGCTTGCCTGGGCGCGCAACTGCGTCTCAAAGCGCAGCTTGAAGTTTATGCGTCCGGGCTGGGAGCTCTCGCAGCGCAGCACGAATACCTGATCGGGATACGACGCGAATGCGGTGCGGCGAATGTGCGCGCCAGCGGAGTCGAACTCGCATATGTCCAGTCCCGAGCGCAGGTCGAGCAGGTGCGTATAGTTGCGGCATTCGTCTACGCCTGAGAACTCGATGTATATGTCGCCCAACGGCATGTAGCTCTCGGTGAACGCGCCTTCGAGCCTGTCCTCGATGAGTCGCTGTGCCTGGGCGAGCTGACCCGACTGCGCAAGCTGCTGTGCCTGAGCGTAGTATTTATGGGCGTCGGGATTGTTTTTGTCTTTGGGATAGCCCGACCAGAGCGAGTCCTCATTGAGCGCGATGCGCTCGCAGGCCACGCCGCCAAACAGCATCGCGCCTATGCGGCCGTTGCCCACCGGCAGCGCCTCGGTCCACTTGCGCGCGCTCTGCCTGTACCACAGCGCATTGCGCCTGTCGTAGGAGTAATCCATTTGATTCACCTCTAAATCGTATGCGTTGGGCGCGCCGGCCGCGTCCTGCGCCGCCCGCGCTCGAATATAATAAATTATATCAGATATCAACCAGGATGTGAAGTGTTTGACAAAAGATTGTGTCAATGCGCGGCTCGCGCGTGAGCAGTGCGCAACCGGCGATCTGGCCCTCAAACCGGCGTGCACAGGGCTATGTGGGCGGGCGGCATCGCCGCAAGAGCGCTCAGTGACGCTTGCAAATTAACATAAGCTGCGGTTTATGCCGCATATTATGACGCCTGACGCGGATCCTTGTGCGCGCTGCAAGCGCAATATGCGCTCATATTTTGCGCGGGTTTTGCGCTAATGCTTGACTATGGTCCGAGATGATTGTACAATATGTGCATGGGTAGAAACGCTCAACCGATATATGTATGAGAGGTATTGCAATATGTGGGATGTTGATCTTGAGCAATTCTGGAAGGACGATGAGATAGCCCATAAGGACAATTGCTTTTTCAAGGGCAACCAGGTTGCACTGGGCATACGCATGAGCGACGAATGCGTCTTTGCCGAACTGGGCGAGGAAGGCACGCCATGGGCGCCGATACCGCGCGAGCGTCGGCTGGAGCTGAACAAGCGCTACAATGACAAGGCCGAAAAACTGGTCGGACGCAGGCTGCTGCGCGAGACGCTGCCCGATCCGCGTTCGGAGTTTCCCTATGTAAAGCGCATAGGCGAGGTGTTTGGCGGCCAGTATATCTATGAGAACGACACCGAGTGGCTCACGCAGAGCGTCAACACTCCCGAGGAGCTGGAGGCGCTGCTGGACCGCGTGGACAAGCTGGACATACGCGAGTTTATGCTGCCGGCTAACTGGGAGTCCGAAAAGAAGCGCATATACGAGGAGTTCGGCACAAAGCCCGACGTCATGCGGCACATCCGCGGCCCGGTGACGCTGGCATGCTCGATATTCGGCTCGGAGAACCTGATATTCCTGGGCATAGACGAGCCTGAGCTGTACGAGCGGTTCTCGCGCACGATAGCCGAGGTGACGCTCAAGATGGCGGCGGTCATGGACGAGGAGGCGGGCGTGACGGCCAAGAGCCGGCCCGGGTTCTCGTTTGCCGACGACAACTGCTGCCTGCTGACGCCCGATCTGTACCGGCGGTTTGGCTATCCGGTGCTCAAGGCGCTGTTTGACAAGTACAGCCCCAATCCCAATGATCCGCGCTACCAGCACTCGGACAGCGCCATGGCGCATCTGCTGCCGATACTGGGCGAGCTGGATCTGACGGGCGTGAACTTCGGGCCGACGGTTATGGTGCCTGAGATACGCAAGTACCTGCCGCATGCGCGCATAGACGGCTGCATAGCGCCGTTCACGTTCATGCGCAACGATGTGGACGGCCTGAAGATGGAGGTCAACCGCGACGTTGACTACGGATTTGAATACGGCGGCGTCAACATAACCACGGCGGGTTCGATAAACAATGGCTCGTCGCTGGACAGCATGCGTCTGGTCATGTCGATAATACAGAGCAAGCGTCGCTAAACCGGCGCGCTCTGCGCAAAATGGAGCACAATTAATCTTGCTGTATGGAGGTAGATCGATTATGAAACTGAGCGTATTTGCGGTGCTGCTGAAGGACCGTCCATTTGACGAGGCGTGCAAGTACCTCTCCGAGGCCGGCGCGCAGATGCTGGAGATAGGCTGCGGCGGCTATCCGGGCAAGGAACACTGCGATCCGGCGGTGCTGCTCAACGACCCGGCCAAGCTGGACGAGTTCAAGGCGACGCTTGCAAAGTACAACCTGGGCATAGCGGCGCTGAGCACTCACGGCAACGCGGTGCATCCGGTGCCGGAGATAGCAAAGCAGTTCCATGACGACTTCGTCAACGCGGTGCTGCTGGCCGAAAAGCTGGGCGTGGACACGGTGGTCACGTTCTCGGGCTGCCCGGGCGGCTCGCCGGTCGACCGCACGCCCAACTGGGTGACCTGCCCGTGGCCGGACGATTTCCTGGGCATACTGGACTATCAGTGGAATCAGGTGCTGATACCCTACTGGAAGGAGCAGGCCGCGTTCGCTCAGGCGCATGGCATAAAGAAGATAGCCTTTGAGATGCATCCGGGCTTCTGCGTGTACAATCCCGAGACGCTGCTCAAGCTGCGCGCCGCGGTGGGCGACATAATCGGCGCGAACTTCGACCCGAGCCATCTGTTCTGGCAGGGCGTCGACCCGGTCGCGGCGATACGCTACCTGGGCGAGCACAATGCGCTGTACTACTTCCATGCCAAGGACACCCGCATCGACGCGATCAACACCGCGCGCAACGGCGTGCTGGATACCAAGCATTACTCCGATGAGATCCATCGCAGCTGGATATTCCGCTCGGTGGGCTACGGCCATGGCGCCGAAGTGTGGAAGGATATCATGAGCGCGCTGCGCATGATAGGCTACGACGGCCCGATTTCGATAGAGCATGAGGACAGCCTGATGAGCGTCGGCGAGGGACTGAAAAAGGCGATAGAGATGCTCAAGGCGACGATGATGTTTGAGAGCAACGGCGGCATGTGGTGGGCATGATGCTCCGGCAGCCGTAAGGCGACCTATGACCTCGGATTATGTGCGGGGCCGGGCGTAAGGCCCGGCCCTGCATGTTTTTATGCGGCTCGACGTCTATGGTGAGGTGGAACATGAGCGAAAATATAGCGGCTCTGCTGGCCGGTCTGCTGCTAATGATCGCACCGATAGGTCCCAATCAGGACGGATTCAACGCCACCGACTTTGATGCGTGCGCGTATATCGACTCGGTCGACGCCATGATATGCGAGCTGGAGTCTGCGCTGGGGCAGGGCGATGCTCAGCTGGCGCTCAGGCTGAGCGATGTGGAGATGCTGGATCTGATGTGGAATGAGCTGCGCTGCGCGCATATGTACGCGTGCGACGGTGATGTTACGTTCATAAAAAACCTGGACGGCAGCCTGGATGTGCTCATTGACATTAGATACACGGTGGGATATGAGCTGATGCGCGCGCTGGGCGCGGGCCCGGCGTACTCGTACAGCGCTCCCGACGCGCCGCTGGAGCTGGCAAGCGTGGACGTGGACGGTCTGGAACTGACGCAGCGGCAGCGCGATACGCTCGAGCGCGCGCTGGAGGTGCTGGACGAACTGGAACTGGACGGCCTGGACGCGTATGAGCGCGAACTGGCGATACACGACTGGCTGGTCGAAAACGTCACATACGACGATGAGGCCGATGACTGCCAAGACGCGTACGGCGCATTGATAGGCGGACGAGCGCACTGCATGGGTTACAGCGACGCGTTCTACCTGCTGGGCACGCTGGCGGGGCTGGACGTCAACTACATAAGCGGCTATGCGTACGGCGGTGGTCACGCGTGGAACACAGTGCGGCTGGACGGCCGGAGCTACTTTGTCGATGTGACGTGGGACGACGAGGATTGGGGCGCGCCGCTGCACTCGTATTTCAACATACCCTCGCCGGCGCTGTACTCGTCGCACAGCTACGCCGACAGGCACGTGCCCACCGACATCGCCGGCAAATACGACTCGAACAACTACTTCTTCCGCGAGGGCCTGACGGTCGAGACCACTTCTCAGGCATACGCCATGATGCTCGACGCGCTCGCGGCGGGCGAGACGCGCATCCAGCTGGCCAGCGACAATTCGCTTGAGCTGCACGATCCATCGAGTGAGCTGGAGGCCGCACTGAGCGAGCGGTTTGGCGACGAGAGCTACATGTGCTATGGCAGCGACATGGGCGGGCTAAATGTGTATGATGTGTGGCTCGACGGGTATGACGAGTACCGGGAAGAAATGTACGGCGATTTATTTGACGATGACTATGATGATGATTACTACTATGGCGATGGCGACTACGACGACGAGAGCGGGCTGAGCGACGCCGATTCCGATGCGGACGGCGTATCGGATGCGCCGGCGGACGAGGCGGCGTAAACCGGAGCTTGAACATACACGCGCGGGCGTGCAAGGCGCCGCGCGATTAGGAGGCGTTGCACTATGCGGCAGATAAACTTCGGCCTGGTGGGCTACAAGTTCATGGGCAAGGCGCACTCAAACGCGCTGAGCCGGATACCGATGTTCTTCGACACCGACGCTGAGATAGTCAAAAAATGCATCTGCGGCCGGGACGCGGAGTGGCTGAGCCGCGCGGCGGCACAGCTGGGCTGGGAGCAGACCGAGACCGACTGGCGTAAGCTGGTCGCGCGCGACGACATAGACGCGATAGACATAACCGCGCCCAGCAACTTCCACAAGGAGATTGCGATAGCCGCCGCCGAGCATGGCAAGCACGTGTTCTGCGAAAAGCCGCTGGCGTTCAACGCATCGGACGCGCGCGAGATAATCGCGGCGGTCGAAAAGGCCGGCGTAAAGCATCAGATAGGCTTCAACTACCGGTATGTACCGGCGCTGGTGCTGGCAAAGCAGATGATCGAATCGGGCAAGCTGGGTAAGATATTCCACTTCCGGGGCAGCTTCCTGCAGGACTGGATAATCGACCCGGACTTTCCGATGGTGTGGCGGCTGGACAAGAAGGTGTGCGGTTCGGGCTCGCTGGGCGACCTGGGCGCGCATGTGATAGACGCGGCGCGCTACCTGGTGGGCGAGATGACCGAGGTCATAGGCATGAGCAAGACCTTCGTCAAGGAGCGCCCGGTGTCCGCCAGCATGACCGGCCTGAGCGGCACCGCAGACAAGGACGCCCCGCGCCAGCCGGTCACGGTAGACGACGCGACCGGGTTCATGTGTGAGTTCGAGTGCGGCGCGTTGGGCATGTTCGAGGCGACGCGCTTTGCACAGGGCCACAAAAACGACATGCGCCTGGAGGTCAATGGCGAGAAGGGCTCGATACGCTTTGAGTTCGAGCGCATGAACGAACTGTGGTACTTCAGTGCCGATGACGAGCCGGGCCTGCAGGGCTGGCGGCTGATACAGGTGTCCGAGGGCATACATCCGTACTGGTCGCACTGGTGGCCGACGGGGCATGTCATAGGTTTCCCGGAGACGTTCGTGCATCAACTGTACGAGTTCACGCAGTCGATAGCCAACGATAAGCCCTGCACGCCCAACTTCTACGACGGCCTGCGCTGCTGCCAGATAATGGATGCCGTGGACAAGTCGATTGAAGAGCGCACTTGGGTAAAGGTCGCCGACATGTGAGCGGCAAGGCTGGATTTATAGTATCGACGACACTGCGGCGCGGCGGGATATTGAACCCTGCCGCGCCGCTTTATGTCGAACCGGGCCGCCGGAAATCGCCAAATGGCCCAACGTCGGTATGGCGCTGCAAGCCGGCGGGCACGATGATAAACCCAATTGCGCAATGCTTAAATCACCGGGCAGCGTGTATATGCGCGATTGAACGAATCGCGTATATATCGAAGCGCCATATGCCGCGCGTTGAATTGGATGGAGACACGTGTTAAGCGGCGCGGCCATTATATCGCCACGCCGTCCAATACCGTTGACAGTGCTATCAATTGCAAACACCTGCAGGCTCGAACGTCTGTCCGGCTCTATGCGCCAGCCGTCAAGGCAAAGCGAAGTTGGCTTTGCTAAGGCTGACTGGCAATTGCCAGCGCCTGGCCAGTACGTTGTACCGGCTTGCTGACGCATTGCTGGCTTTGGCAATAAACTACCGGCGCGGCAAGTATATCGCCACGCCGTCCAATACCGTTGACAGTGCTATCAATTGGAAACACCTGCAGGCTCGAACGTCTGTCCGGCTCTATGCGCCAGCCGTCAAGGCAAAGCGAAGTCGGCTTTGCTAAGGCTGACGGGCAATTGCCAGCGCCTGGCAAGTACGTTGTACCGGCTTGCTGACGCATTGCTGGATTTGTCAATAAACTACCGGCGCGGCAAGTATATCGCCGGGCCGCTGCATAACGTTGACAAATACCTGAACGCAGCCGCACGATTTATACGAGGCATTCAATGGGCATATACTTGATTGGCACGATCTGCGCTTGATATTTCCGCTTCAGTCGTGAAATCAGCTTGGTTTATGCTCTTGGTTTGCAATCTGTCAGGGCGTTTGGTCGCGCGGTTAACTCTGCCAATAAAATGCAGCGGCGCGGCCTGAATATTGCCGCGCCGCCAGGATATATAATGCGCATATATAAGACGTAATGCCGCGCGTCCGCGTTAGCCGGCGACCTTTTCGCGCAACCGGGCGAATATCATGCGCCCCGCCGCGGTCTGGAGCACTGTGTTTACCGCGATAGTCACGCTCTGACCTATGTGGCGGCGACCGTTTTCGACGACTATCATCGTACCGTCGTCCATGAATGCCACGCCCTGGCCGAGTTCCTTGCCCTCGCGCACTATCTGCACGGTCAACTCCTCGCCGGGCAGCAGCGCAGGCTTGAGCGCTCCGGCCAGCTCGTTCACATTTAGTACGCCCACGCCCGACACCTCTGCGACTTTGTTGAGGTTGAAGTCGTTGGTCATAACGCGTCCGCCCAGCAGCTGGGTGAGCTTTAGCAGCTTTACGTCGACGTCACTTGCGCCTTCAAAGTCGGTCTCGTCTATTGTCAGCTCAATTTGCAGTTCTTTTTGTATGCGGGCCACAATGTCCAGGCCGCGGCGCCCGCGGTTGCGCTTGAGCGTGTCGGCTGAATCGGCTATGCGCTGCAGCTCGGCCAGCACAAAGCGCGGCACAACCAGCGGCCCTTCTATAAAGCCTGTGCGGCAGATATCAAATATGCGCCCGTCGACCAGCACGCTGGTGTCCAATACCTTGGGCACGCCGCGACATACGCTCGATTGGCTGCCGTGCGGATGCAGTTGCAGCGCGCCTGCATGCGGCAGTTCGCGCCAGCGTCGGCTCATTACCGAATATCCCGCCACGCTCAGTGCGCAGTAGAGCGCCGCGCTTGCGACGATGCCGGTAAGGCCCAGCCCCGACGTGAGCGTGGATATGCAAAACGCCGCGGCCAGGCCCATGACTGCGCCGGCGGCGCCCAACAGCAGTTCGGGCAATGGCCGGTCGTCCGTTCTGCACGCCAGCCACGCCGTGAATCGGCGCAGCAGCGCGCTCAGTTTAGGCGCCACAGCGTACGCCAGCGCGCCGCCTGCCAACAGTGCAATGCCGTAAGCCCACGGCAGCCATGCGCCGCCATCGATAAATAGGCGCTCCATGGCGTCTCGCGCCAGCGACACCAGGCCCGCCAGTCCCAACGCGCCCGGCAATATCGCGATGATGCGATCCCTTACTTTCAAACCCCTCAACCTTCCATGAACTATATTTGGTTCCAACTTATATTATATTCGTCTGAGCGCGGCTTATGCGCCGGCTGAGCGGACGCCGCGCGGGTGGGGGAGCGTGTGAAGCACTGGTTGAGACAGGGTTTAAGCCGGGCAGCAGTGAACAGCGATATGGAATCTGGTACGAGAAATTGAGCATTGCCGGCTTGAATAATGCGTGGTGGTCGATTTACCTTATGGCCCACACGGAAAGAACCATATAGTTACAATATGGAATTAATTAGAAACTGACAGCCTCACCGCATCACGCGCGGGAGCCGATAAGGCGAGATGAAAAACTGTACCATGCGCGAACAAGCCATTAGGCCGCATCGCGCACGAATGACGATAAGCCGAGATAAACAACTGCGTCATGTGCAAACAAGCCTCTAGTCAGTATCACGCGTGGACGCCGATAAGGCGAGACGAACAACTGCGCCATTAGACGGCGTCACGCGTGGACGCTGATAAGGCGAGACGAACAACTGCGCCATGCGCAAACACGCCATAAGACGGCGTCACGCGTGGACGTCGATAAGGCGGGATGAACAACTGCGCCATGTGCGAACAAGCCCCTAGTCGGCGTCACGCATGGACGCTGATAAGGCGAGACGAACAACTGCGCCATGCGCGAACAAGCCATTAGACGGCATCACGCATGTACGCCGATAAGGCGAGACGAACAACTGCGCCATACGCAAATAAGCAGCCAGACTACCACGCGCGAATAACAATCCGGCGCATACCGCACAGTACGATATGCGCCGCCAAACGCGAACCCAAAGCATCGTTCGAGTAACCAGCCGGCCAAGCGATAACCGCCCGGCCAGGCTACTTATATTGCCATCAAGTCGCCGGCGCAAACCTGCGGCGCGCATTATGCGCCGTCGTCCCGCGTCAGGCCCATAAGCGTGCGCAGCGCTTCGGTCACGGTCTCCACGCCGTACGCGCGCACTCCATCGGGCAGCTTCAGCCCGCGCAGGCTCGCGCGCGGCATGACTACGTTTACAAATCCCAGCCGCGCGCACTCGGCCAGCCGGCGCTGAGCCTGGCTGATTGCGCGCACTTCGCCCGCAAGGCCCACCTCGCCCATGACCGCGAACTGCTCGTCTATCGGCGAGTTGCGCGCCGCCGACGCTACCGCGGCTATGAGCGCCAGGTCGCATGCGGGCTCGTCCAGCGTCAATCCGCCGGCGATGTTTATGTATACGTCCTGATTGCCCAGGCGCAGGCCGGCGCGCTTTTCAAGCACCGCCAGCAACAGTGCCAGCCGCCCCTGGTCTACGCCCGAGGCCATGCGCCGCGGATAGCCCAGCGTCGTCGGCGCGACCAGCGCCTGCACGTCCACCAGCACTGGCCGCGTGCCCTCAAGCGCGCACAGTACCACCGAACCGCTCTGACCATGCGCGCGCTGGCTCAGCAGCATCTCGGATGGATTGGGCACCTCGACCATGCCCTCGCGCCGCATCTCGAACACGCCGATCTCGTTAATCGAGCCAAAGCGATTTTTTACGGCGCGGAGTATCCTGTACTGATGCTGGCGCTCGCCCTCGAAGTAGAGCACGCTGTCGACCATGTGCTCCAGCACGCGCGGGCCTGCGATTGCGCCCTCCTTGGTCACGTGGCCCACGATTATTATCGCGCAGCCCGAGCCCTTGGCCACGCGCATCAGCTGTGCGGCCGACTCGCGCACCTGCGGCACCGAGCCGGGTGCGCTGGCCATGTCGGGGCGGTACATGGTCTGTATCGAGTCGACAATCGCCAGCTCGGGCTGTATGCGTTCGAGCTGTGCGATTATGTTGCTCATGTCGTTTTCGGGCAATATCATCAGGTTCGCGGCATCCAGGCCCAGGCGTTGAGCGCGCAGCTTGATCTGACGGGCCGATTCCTCGCCGGTCACGTACAGCACGCGCCGACCGGCTCCGGCGCGGTGCGCGGCCACCTGCAAAAGCAGCGTCGACTTGCCTATGCCGGGCTCGCCGCCTATCAGCGTCAGTGAACCGGCGACTATGCCGCCGCCAAGTACGCGATCTAGTTCGCCCACGCCGCTTTGCATGCGGGCGTCGTCGCCGCCGGGTATATCGGGCAGTGCGACCGGTTGCGCGCCGCTGCCGGGCGACTGGCGCAGCTTGCGCGGCTGAGGCTCCGAGGTCTGTTCTACCGGGGTTTCGATAAGCGTGTTCCACTGCTCGCAGCCCGGGCACTTGCCCAGCCACCGCGCGGTCTCGTAGCCGCATTCGGAGCAGATATAGCGTGTCTTAAGCTTGGCCATGAGCGCCTCCAATAGAGAATTTGACTTATGCACATTATACCATGCGCATGTGCCGGATGCAAACGCACGGACGCCGTGTACGAGCCCATTAAGGGCGCTTGAGCGGCTCTGACCAGAAAAAGTCGGTTGGATTTCACGCATTTGGGTTGCGGCGGGCGCGCGGGGGTTGTATAATAAATGCTGAATATTTTAACCGCATACGCGGAGGATAGAAATGCACATGAGCACAGCTGGCACCACGCAGGTGCAAAGGCGCCCCAAGCGGGCGCGCAGGCCGGGCAGAAAGTTCGGCAAATGGCAATTGATAGCGCTGGCACTGGTAGCGCTGCTGGCGATAGCCTGGACGATAATCGCGATGGTGAACGGCACGGTGACCACGGTCACGCGCACGCTGTCTATTCCCGGCTTGCCGTCGGCGCTGGAGGGCTACACGATAGTGCAGCTGACCGATCTTAATGGAGCCACGTTCGGCGAAAAGCAGGAAAAGCTCGCCGATGCGATCTCGGCGGTAGACTATGACGTGATCTGCATGACCGGCGACATGGTGGGCGCAAGCGGCAATGCGCAGCCGCTCTACGACCTGCTGGACGCGCTGAATACGTCCAAGCCCATCATGTTCATAACCGGCGACAGCGATCCCGATCCGCTGGCCGATACGCCCGGCGCCGACGGCACGCTGTACGCCGACTACATACGGCAGCTCCAGGCGCGCGGCGTGACATATGTCGACAGCCCGCAGATGATAACCGTGGGCAATGCCAACATATGGTTTTCGTCCGTACTGCATCTGAACATAAATACCCAGTCCAATCTGGACTCGCTCGAGCAGATGTACAACTCCGCGCTCGCCGACCCGAACAATGACGCCAATGATCTGGCGTATGACGCCTACCGGCTCGACTGCGCGCGCAAGCTCAACAACGCCGCCCAGAACATGCAGTCGGTCGACCTGCATATTACGCTCAGCCATGTGCCGCTCAGCGACGAGTTCGTGCATGCGATGCAATATGCCGAAGGCGAGAACTCTGCCGACACTCAGGATGAATACGCCGGCAATCAGTACCTGAGGCTGATCGACCTGGCGCTGTGCGGTCACTATGTGGGCGGGCAGTGGCGGCTGCCGTTTGTGGGCGCGCTGTATGTGCCCGATGAGCGGCTGGCGCGCGGCGGCTGGCTGCCTGAGCAGGATGAAGTCAGCGGTTTGAGGCGTTCCAATTCGGTCTACATATATACCAGTACCGGCCTGGGCACGTCGGACGCTTACAGCCTGCCGCCGTTCAGGCTGTTCAATCAGCCCGAGATAGTGGTGATAAGGCTGACCAGTCAGCTGGGCGCGTAGCCGGGCGCGCTGTCGCCGACAGCGACCGGCGCAAATTCAGCACGCTTTTTTTGCCATTTTTGAAACTAATACGACAGCTGTTGCGTCAAATACCCGTGACTGCGCGCTTGTTGGCGCAGTTGCGCCGTATTTTACGAAAATGTTGCAGAATGGCCACTTAAATGTTTCAAAATATGGTATAATGAAATTAGGCATACATACAATGTGAGTTGTGCCCCTCGGGCATCGGAGTATAGGAGGTTCATGATGCGCAAAGGTAATTCAGTTGTAAAGGGTATGGTGATACTTGCACTGCTGCTGTGCGCGCTGGCGCTGGGCAGCGGCGCGCTGGCCGAGGGCGATCTGGTCTGCGTGGAGTTCACACACTATGCGGACGGGACAGTCGTGGCCGAGAGCTATTCCGTCAGCACCGGCGCGGGATATGCGCTCAAGGACTACATGGTGGTCGAGCCGTGGTCGTTCATGATAAATACCAGCGGCGCAAACACCGATCTGAGCAGCGGCCAGATATACTCTGCGATAGAGGCGGGCATGCGCGAGTGGAACAGCAACATGTCCCAGCCGAAGTTCTCGATGAACAACACGACCACGTCGCTGGTCGCGGGCGTGCAGGACTATAACAACGTCATATCGTTTGGCAAGCTGGATTCCGGCGTGCTGGCGCGCACTACGGCGTGGTACGACAAGGATTTCAAACTGCCGGAGGGCTATCCGGCGACGTACCTTGCAGTCGAGGCGGATATAGTGTTCAACAACCAGACGTTCTGGACCGACGTGTCGGCGGGCGGCAACGGTTATGACATGCAGTCGCTGGCGACGCACGAACTGGGCCACACGCTGGGCCTGGCCGATGTGTACAATACGAATTATGCATATGCTACCATGTATGGACTGGGCTATGCCAACGACGTTGCGGCCCGCTCGCTCGCTTCGCCTGACCTGCAGGGCCTGAGCCAGTACTACAATGTGCCCGGCTATGGCGGCCCCGGCGAACTGCCGCCGCTGCCCACGCCTACGCCCGTTCCGACGGAGACCCCTGCGCCTTCGGCGACTCCCGCGCCGGTGTCGGCCACGGTCAACTCGGGCGCCGGCGGACTCAACCTGCGCACTCAGCCCAATACGACGGGCACGGTCATAACCGTGATACCGCACGGCGCAAACGTCACAATAATGAGCCAGTCGGGCGACTGGAGCTATATCGAATATCTTACCAATACGGGCGTCAGGTTCACCGGCTACGCCATGACCCAGTATCTGCAGGTCAGCCCGAACACTACTCCGACGCCCAGCACGCAGCCAAGCATGCAACCCAGCGCGCAGCCCAGCGTCACCCCCACAGTGACCGCTACGCCTGCGCCCACCGAAATGCCTGACGAGTATGCGACCGTAAACGCGACCAGCCTCAACATGCGCGCTCAGGGCAGCATGACGGCCACGATCATATGCCAGATACCCGGCGGCGAGAAGGTCCGGCTGATAAGCTACAGCGCAGACTGGAGCTATGTAGAGTACAACGGTCTGAAGGGCTATGTGTCCAGCCAGTACCTGGTGCGGGACGGCGCGGTCGCGACGCCCACGCCGGCGGTAACGCCCGGTCCCGATGCGCGTGAAGCGACGGTCAATGTGCAGACGTTGCTCAACATGCGCCGTCAGCCCAACCTGACTTCGGGCATTGTGACCCAGATACCGGGCGGCAAGACCGTATACGTTATCAGCGAGTCGAACGGCTGGAGCTATATAAAGTATGGCAGCTACACCGGATACGTGTCCAGCCAGTATCTGAAGTACAATGATGGCGGTTCGACTGCGCCTACGGCCCAGCCCACTGCCAAGCCCACGACCCGCCCCACCACTGAACCCACGGCCCGGCCCACCGCCAAACCGACCAACGAGCCCACCGGTTCGACGGGCGAGCTCAAGACGGTAACGCTGGAGCACAGCCTCCAGATGCTCAACGTGCGCGCCGGCGCGGGTACGAACTACTCGCTGGTAGGCCAGGTGCCGCATGGCGCACAGGTCGAAGTGCTGTCGACCAGTGGCGAGTGGAGCCAGATAAAATACGGCTCTGTCCAGGGCTATGTGATGTCTACGTATTTAAAGTGATGCGCTGTCAGGCGCTGTATGTTGCGCGCGCGGCATAGCCGTGCGCGCAGCTGCGTTTTGGCGGCAGGCGCGAGCTGATCGCTGACCAAAGGTGTTGGGCAGGCGCAGGTCGCAGCGGCAGCATTGAATCGTATAAGCCAGGGCAAACTGGATGCACATCAGCGCGTATCAGGCGGGCGGCAACGCGTGCTCAGCAGCGGGCTTTGCCGGAGCGCATAAACGCGGGCACCATAATATTCGCCCAGAAAGCATGAACGGCCGAGCTGTCAAAGCGGCTGGCCGTGCATGTGCGCATTGGGCTGGCTCGGGGTAAGAGCACATCTGAGCCCTGCCAAAATGCGGCTCAGGGCGGCTGGTTTGAGCCATTGACATTCGGGCGCTGTCATGCCATAATAAACAAAAGAACTGCATGTGCGCGAAAGCGGGGGCGATTGTATGAATGTCGAAGCGCTGGTGCGCAGAGGGAAGAACAAGGAGCGCTGTGAGGACAGATGCCTGATAGGCCGCAGCGTGCTGTGCGACATAGACGGCTGGCGCGAGCTGGATCCGCCGTTCATCGTGGCTGTGGCCGACGGCGTGGGCGGCAATCGGCTGGGCGACATGGCGGCGGGCTTTGTCGTGCAACGGTTGGCTGAATGCGACGCGGGCGCGGTGGCCGATGCGGATGCGGTGCGGCGGCTGATACGCGAGCGCAATGAGGAGCTGATAGCGCTCTCGGCCGGGATCGCGGGCGCGCACAACATGGCGACGACATTGACCGGCATATTGATAAACAACCATGGCGGCTGGCTGTTCCACGCGGGCAACACGCGCATATATACGATAGAAGGCGCGCGCGTGCGCCAGCTCACGCATGACCACACTACGTATGCCTGGCTCATGAAGGCCGGCCGCGAGGACGAGGCCCGGCAATGCAACCGCAGCGAGATAACGTGTTGCATGGGCAATGGCAATCCGGTCCAGCTCGAGCAGCTTGAGGTCGCGCCGCTGTCGGATTTCAGTGCGTTGCTGCTCACGTCCGACGGCGTGCACGATGCGCTCAGCGACGCGCAGATCGAATCTGTGCTCAGCCGAGCCGATTCGCCGGAGCAGGCCTGTCGGTTGCTGTGCGACTCGGCGCAGATGCTGGGTGCGCGCGATGATTTGACGGCGGTGCTGGTGTATTGACGGTGCGCTGCTCAGACGCGCAATTCTCATATGCCTGATTTTGATTTGAACCACAATTTGCATGGCATTTAGCGCGACCTCCCGGGCAAAATAGTGCCGATGGGAGGTCGTTTTTGCATGATTAAGACGCTCAGATTGCTTATGGCGTGCGCGTGTCTGACCGCGTGCGCGCTGCTGGCGGGCTGCTTTGCCAGCCAGAACCCCACGCCCGGCGCCAGCACGGCGCCCAGTGTCACATCAGCCGCTACGACTCGCGCTGTGGCGCCCAAGTTTGACACGGCGCGGCTGAATGAGCCGGATCCGCTGCTCAAGGTATACGACGTAGCGCGCGAGCAGGTGGTCGAGATGCCGCTGGAGGAGTACCTGCTGGGCGTGCTTGCGGGCGAGATGCCCGGCGACTGGCCGCTGGAGGCGCTCAAGGCGCAGGCCATACTGGCGCGCACGTTCGTCTATAAGTTCGTCGACGAAAAGGATTCCATGTACTCCGGCGCCGACATATCCACCGACATAAAGGAAGCACAGGCGTACTCGTCGGACGGCATAACCGACTCGATACGCCGCGCCGTGGAGGAGACACAGGGCGAGATACTGGTCTGTGACGGCGAGCTGCCGTATGCGTGGTTTTATGCGCATGGCGGCGGCGTGACCGCGCTGGCCGGCGAGGGCCTGGACTTCAAGGGCGACGAGCCCGAATACACCCAGGTGACCGATTCGCGCGATGCCGATGCCGGTCCGGACGACGTGCGCAGTTGGAAGTGTGAGTTTACCGAAAGCGAGGTGCGCGCGGCCGCGGCTGACGCGGGATTGAACGTCGAGCGCGTGACCAGCGTTGAGATAGGCGAGCGCGGGCCCAGCGGTCGGGCGACGACGCTGCTGATAAACGGTCAGTCCGTCAGTGCGCCCTCGTTTCGGATCGCGATAGGTTCAAAGGAGATGAAGTCCACGCTGCTGGACGAGTGCGAATTTGACGGCGGCGAGCTGGAACTGGAGGGCCGCGGCTATGGGCATGGCGTGGGCATGTCGCAGTGGGGTGCGCGCGAGCTTGCCGCGCAGGGCTGGTCGGCCGAGGATATTGTGACTTACTACTTTAAAGGCGCGCAGATCGCAAAGCTGTAAGCGCGATTGGATCAGGTCAGATGGGGCATGTCCGGTTTGGGGGACATGCCCTTTTGCGCGCTATTCAGGCTTTGCCGGAGCGCGTGCGCATCAGGGCAGCATGCGGCGGCGCGGGGCCGCTCTGCGCATGGTCTGTGCCGCGGCCAGAAACTGCGGCTTGTTGTGGCAAGGTCGATTTGACTGTGGCGTTTGAGGCGTGCGCGGCTGCAAGCCATGGCTGTTGATGCGCACGGTGGTGTGCGGCAGTTTTTGCCGGCGTGCGCGCAATATATCGGCGCGGCTTAATGTCGTCACCATGCGCGCGTTTTTGTGCCCATTGCGCGTGCGTGAGAGTGCTATGGCGGCGCATCGCCGTCAATAAGGGTGGAACCGCGTTGTGCCCATTGCGTATGCACGAGAGTGCTCAGTGACGCCTGGCTCAAAGGCACAATCAAGGGCGCATTATAAAAATGCTCAGGTGCGTGCCGCCGGCAGGCCGGCGTTGGCGTTGGGCGTAATGCGCGCAAGCGTACGCATATGTGGCATGTATCGATGTGCCTGTGACAAGCGGTATATCGATTTATGCGCATAAAAATGCACACCAGTGGCGGAAATGAGGCGACTGTTTTGTTGAAATTATGCGATTAAACCAAACTTAATGAGACAAAAGTGCAAATGAACGCCCGCACAGCCGATAAAAGGCGCAAAAAAACCGTCCAGCGAGCCCCGGACGGCAGAATTAACAAAAACATCATTGACAAAGCTGGACAAGGTTGATAATATAGTAAATTGCATTAGTGTGGATTTCCTGCCTCTGATCTGGGCCAATCGCGATTGCATAATCCATCGCATGTATTCTACAACGAATGCAGCGTATATGCAATAGCAAATGGAAATTTTTTGCCCTGGCGCGCAGATTTTTTTAACGGCGCGGCGCGGCAAGACTCGGGCGGAGGCGGGCCAGCCTCATAATTGGCAGATCAACGCATTTAGGGGTGATTGCATTTATGGTCCACGAGGTACAGATGGGTACGCGCAAGCGAATGAGCTTTTCCCGTGTCGAGGAATCGCTTGAAATGCCCGACCTCATAGAGGTCCAGAAGAATTCATATCAGCGATTCCTGCAGGAGGATCTGCGCGAAGTATTGGCCGACGTGTCGCCTATAACGGACTATTCAGAAAGCTTGGTGCTCGAGTTTACCGACTACTCGCTGGACGATACCCCCAAGTATACAGTCGAAAGGTGCCGCGAACGCGACCTGACTTACGCCGCGCCGCTGAAGGTGAACGTGCGCCTGACCAACCGCAATACGCACGAGATAAAGGAAAGCGAAGTGTTCATGGGCGATTTCCCGCTGATGACCGAGCACGGCACGTTCATAATAAACGGCGCCGAGCGCGTCATAGTCAGTCAGCTGGTGCGTTCGCCGGGCGTGTACTTCACCCAGACCATAGACAAGGCCGGCAAAAAGCTGCATAACGCCACCGTCATACCCAACCGCGGCGCGTGGCTGGAGTACGAGGCCGACTCAAACGACGTGCTGTGGGTGCGCGTGGACCGCGCTCGCAAGCTGCCCATGACCGTGCTGCTGCGCGCGCTGGGATACGGTACCGACGCGCAGATAATCGACCTGCTGGGCGACAACGAGCAGCTGTCCTGCACGATGGCCCGCGACCCCTCCAAGACCCAGGACAGCGGTCTGCTGGAGATATACAAGCGCCTGCGTCCCGGCGAGCCGCTGACCGTCGAGAGCGCGCGGAGCCTTATAAATTCGCTGTTCTTCGACCCCAAGCGCTATGACCTGGCGCGCGTGGGCCGCTATAAGTTCAACAAAAAGCTGGCGATAGAAAACCGCATCGCCGGTCAGGTCGCCGCCGAGGACATAGTGGACGCCGAAACCGGTGAGGTGTTCTGCGCCGCCGGCGACACGATTTCGCGCGAGACCGCCCGCGCAATACAGCGCGCCGGCATCAATTGCGTCAACCTGCGCGTGGACAACCAGATAGTGCGCGTGATAGGCAACAACTTCGTCGAGGCCGACGCGTTTTTGCCGTTCGACCCCAAGGAGGTCGGCATAAACGAGCGCGTGCATCTGCCCACGCTGCGTCAGGTCATGCTCAAGGCCGAGGAGGAGGGCGTCGAGCTCAAGGCCGCGGTGCGCGAGAACCTGTCGGTACTGGTGCCCAAGTACATTTACATCGACGACATCGTGGCGTCGATCAACTACCAGCTGGGTCTGCCGTTCGGCATAGGCAAGACCGATGACATAGACCATCTGGGCAACCGCCGCCTGCGCTCGGTGGGCGAGCTGCTGCAAAACCAGATCCGCATAGGCATGAGCCGCCTGGAGCGCGTCGTCAAGGAGCGCATGGCGATCCAGGACAGCGAGACCGTGCGTCCGCAGGATCTGATAAACATCCGGCCGGTGTCGGCGGCGATAAAGGAGTTCTTCGGCTCCAGCCAGCTCAGCCAGTTCATGGACCAGCCCAACCCGCTGGCCGAACTCACGCACAAGCGCCGTCTGAGCGCGCTGGGCCCGGGCGGCCTGAACCGCGACCGCGCCTCGTTCGAGGTGCGCGACGTGCACTACTCGCACTACGCGCGCATCTGCCCGATAGAGACGCCTGAAGGCCCGAACATAGGCCTTATAGGTTCGCTGGCGACCTACGCCCGCATAAACGAGTACGGTTTCATAGAGGCGCCGTACCGCAAGGTCGACAAGGCCACCCACACCGTAACCGACCAGATCGACTACATGACCGCCGACGAAGAGGACAACTACGTAGTCGCGCAGGCCAACGAGCCGCTCGACGAGCAGGGCCACTTCAAGAACTCGCGCTGCAACGTGCGCGTGCGCGAGGAGATAATCGAGCGTCCCAGCGACGACGTGGACTACGTGGACGTCAGCCCGCGCCAGGTCGTATCGGTGGCCACGGCCATGATACCGTTCCTGGAGAACGACGACGCCAACCGCGCGCTGATGGGCTCGAACATGCAGCGCCAGGCAGTGCCGCTGCTGGTGCCGGAAGCGCCTATCGTCGGCACCGGCATGGAGTACAAGGCCGCGCACGACTCGGGCGTGGCGATACTGTCCAAGCAAAACGGCGTCGTCGAGAAGGTCTCGGCCGACGAGATAGTCATACGCGACGAGCATGACCGCAAGTGGCGCTATAACCTCATCAAGTTCGCACGCTCCAATCAGGGCACCTGCATCAACCAGCGCCCGGTCGTAAACCGCGGCGACGTGGTGACGGTGGGCCAGACGATTGCCGACGGCCCCTCGACCGATCAGGGCGAGATAGCGCTGGGCCGCAACGTGCTGATAGGCTTCATGACCTGGGAAGGCTACAACTATGAGGACGCCGTGCTGTTGTCCGAGAAGCTGGTCATGGAGGATGTGTACACCTCGATACACATCGAGGAATACGAGACCGAGGCCCGCGATACCAAGCTCGGGCCCGAGGAGATAACCCGCGACATACCCAACGTCGGCGAGGACGCGCTCAAGGACCTCGACGAGAGCGGTATAATCCGCATCGGCGCCGAGGTGCGTTCGGGCGACATACTGGTGGGCAAGGTCACGCCCAAGGGCGAGACCGAGCTGACCGCCGAGGAGCGGCTGCTGCGCGCGATATTCGGCGAGAAGGCCCGCGAGGTGCGCGACACTTCGCTGCGCGTGCCGCACGGCGAGGCCGGTACGATAGTCGACGTCAAGGTGTTCACCAAGGAGAACCACGACGAACTCAGCCCGGGCGTCAACGAGATGGTGCGCGTATACATCGCACAGAAGCGCAAGATATCTGTCGGCGACAAGATGGCGGGCCGCCACGGCAACAAGGGTGTCGTCTCGCGCATATTGCCCGAGGAGGACATGCCGTTCCTGCCCGATGGCACGCCGTTGCAGATAGTGCTCAACCCGCTGGGCGTGCCGTCCCGAATGAACATCGGGCAGGTGCTCGAGGTGCATCTGGGCCGCGCGGCCAAGGCGCTGGGCTGGCATGTGGCTACGCCGGTGTTCGACGGCGCGACCGAGGAGGATATACAGGAGTGCCTGATACAGGCCGGCCTCAGCCCGGACGGCAAGAGCGTCGTGTACGACGGCCGCACCGGCGACAAGATGGACAATCCCGTCACGGTGGGCTATATGTACTTCTTAAAGCTGCACCACCTGGTCGACGACAAGATACATGCGCGCTCGACCGGCCCGTACTCGCTGGTCACGCAGCAGCCGCTGGGCGGCAAGGCGCAGTTCGGCGGCCAGCGCTTCGGCGAGATGGAAGTGTGGGCGCTGGAGGCGTATGGCGCGGCCAATACGCTGCAGGAGATACTGACGGTCAAGTCGGACGACGTCGTAGGCCGCGTAAAGACCTACGAGGCGATAGTCAAGGGCGAGAACATACCCGAGCCGGGCGTGCCCGAGTCGTTCAAGGTGCTTATAAAGGAACTGCAATCGCTGGCGCTTGACATCAAGGTGCTGTCCGAGGACAAGCAGGAGATCATCATGCGCGAGATCGACGACGACGACGAGCCCGCGCCGCTGGATGTCAACATCGCCGGCGACGAGGATCAGCCGATGGACGCGGCGGTGGACTTCGACGAGGACGACGCCTCCGACGACTCGCTGGATCTGGACGACTTCGACCTGGGCGAGCTGCCGTCGCTGGACGACGACAGCCTGGACGACGACTTCTGAGCGCCCTGAGGCGTTGGCATGTGCCGGCCGCAAGGCCTTGGATATAGAAGGGAGCGACCCTTTTGTTTGAACTGACGAATCTGGATTCGATACAAATCGGCCTGGCGTCGCCCGAGAAGATACGCGAGTGGTCGCACGGCGAAGTGCTCAAGCCCGAAACGATAAACTACCGCACGCTCAAGCCCGAGCGCGACGGCCTGTTCTGCGAGCGAATATTTGGACCCACTAAGGACTGGGAGTGCAACTGCGGCAAGTACAAGCGCGTAAGGTATAAGGGCGTCGTCTGCGACAAGTGCGGCGTCGAAGTCACCCGCGCCAAGGTGCGCCGCGAGCGCATGGGCCACATCGAGCTGGCCGCCCCGGTCAGCCACATATGGTACTTCAAGGGCATACCCAGCCGCATGGGCATGATACTGGACATATCCCCGCGCGCGCTGGACAAGGTGCTCTACTTTGCCAGCTACATAGTGCTCGATCCGGGCACCAGCACGCTGACGCTGCATCAGCTGCTGTCCGATCGCGAGTACCGCGAGGCGGTGCTCAAGTTCGGCGAGGGCGCGTTCCGCGTGGGCATGGGCGCCGAGGCGGTGCGCGAGATGCTGCAGAGCCTGAACCTGGATGAACTGTCGGTACAGCTGCGCAAGCAGATTGACGAGCTGACCCGCAAGGAGCGCGACCGCGAGACCGAAGGCCAGAAGCGCGCGCGCATAGTCAAGCGCCTGGAGGTCGTCGAGGCGTTCCGCTCCAGCGGCAACAAGCCCGAGTGGATGATACTGGACGTGGTGCCGGTCATACCGCCGGAGCTGCGCCCGATGGTACAGCTGGAGGGCGGCCGGTTCGCCACCAGCGACCTGAACGACCTGTACCGCCGCGTCATAAACCGCAATAACCGCTTGAAGCGGCTGCTGGAGCTGGGCGCGCCCGACATAATCGTGCGCAACGAAAAGCGCATGCTCCAGGAGGCCGTGGACGCATTGATAGATAACGGCCGTCGTGGCCGCGCCGTGACCGGCCCGGGCAACCGCCCGCTCAAGAGCCTGTCCGACCTGCTGCGCGGCAAGCAGGGCCGCTTCCGCCAGAACCTGCTGGGCAAGCGCGTCGACTATTCAGGTCGAAGCGTCATAGTCGTCGGCCCGTCGCTGAAGATGTGGCAGTGCGGCCTGCCCAAGGAGATGGCGCTGGAGTTGTTCAAGCCGTTCGTGATGGAGCGGCTGGTCAAGCACGGCCTGGCGCACAACATAAAGAGCGCCAAGCGCATGGTCGAGCGCGTCAAGACCGAGGTCTGGGACGTGCTGGAAGAGGTCATACGCGAGCATCCGGTCATGCTCAACCGCGCGCCTACGCTGCACCGACTGGGCATACAGTCGTTTGAGCCGATACTGGTCGAGGGCCGCGCGATAAAGCTGCACCCGCTGGCATGTACCGCGTTCAACGCCGACTTCGACGGCGACCAGATGGCTGTGCACGTGCCGCTGTCGATGGAGGCCCAGGCCGAGGCACGCTTCCTGATGCTGGCCGCGCACAACATACTCAAGCCCTCCGACGGCAAGCCGGTCATATCGCCGTCGCAGGACATGGTGCTGGGCGTGTACTGCCTGACTATGATCCGCCCCGGCGCCAAGGGCGAGGGCATGATATTCACCGATATCAACGAGGCTAAGATGGCCAACGCGTGCGGCGAGCTGTCGCTGCAGGCCAAGGTCAAGATCCGCATGAGCAAGGTCATAAACGGCGTCGAGTATCAGCGCCTGGTCGAGACCTCGCTGGGCCGCGTGATATTCAACGAGCCGATACCGCAGGACATGGGCGTGCAGAAGCGCGATCCCAACGACATCGACTCGATGTTCCGCCTGGAGATCGACAGGCTCGTAGGCAAGAAGGACCTGAGTAAGATCGTCGACCGCTGCTATCGCACCCACGGCGTCACCACGACCAGCGAAATGCTGGACGCGATAAAGTCGATGGGCTACTACTACTCGACGCGGTTCGCGGTCACGATGTCGGTGGCCGACATACAGGTGCCGTCCGACAAGCCCGCGATACTGGCCAAGGCCCAGGATGAGGTGCACAAGGTCGAGCGTCAGTTCCGGCGCGGCCTGCTGTCCGAGAACGAGCGCTATCAGTCGGTCATACACATCTGGGAGGACGCCACCAACAAGATCACCGCGCGCGTGGGCGAAGTGCTGGATGAGTATAACCCGATAAACATGATGGCATCTTCCGGTGCTCGAGGCTCGATGAACCAGATCCGCCAGCTGGCGGGCATGCGCGGCCTGATGGCCTCGCCTTCGGGCAAGATAATCGAGCTGCCTATAAAGTCGAACTTCCGCGAGGGCCTGAGCGTGCTGGAGTTCTTCATATCGTCGCACGGCTCGCGCAAGTCGCTGGCTGATACCGCGCTGCGTACCGCGGACTCGGGCTATCTGACCCGCCGACTGGTCGACGTGTCGCAGAACATGATAGTGCGCGAGGACGACTGCTTCGCCTCCCGCGGCGAGAACATCCGCGGCATGGAAGTGACCGACATAATGAGCGGTCAGCAGAAGATAGAGTCGCTGGCCGACCGAATCGTGGGCCGCTTCACCGCCGAGGACGTCATAGACCCCAACACCGGCGAAGTCATAGTCAAGTGCAACACGATGGTCTCCCAGGCCGACGCCGACCGCATAACCGAGGCCGGCATACACAAGGTCAACATCCGCACGGTGCTGACGTGCCGCAACGACGTGGGCGTGTGCGCGCACTGCTATGGCGCGAACATGGCTACCGGCAAGCTGGTCGACATCGGCGAGGCCGTGGGCATAATCGCGGCGCAGTCGATAGGCGAGCCCGGCACGCAGCTGACGATGCGTACCTTCCACACCGGCGGCGTGGCTACCGGCGAGGACATAACCCAGGGTCTGCCGCGCGTCGAGGAACTGTTCGAGGCGCGCAAGCCCAAGCGCGACGCCACGCTCAGCGAGATCGCGGGCGTAGTGCACATGGGTGAGAACAAGAAAAAGCGCGAGCTGATGGTCACCGGCGAGGACGGCGAGGTCAAGACCTATCCGATAAATTACGGCGCCAAGCTCAAGGTCGTAGAGGGCCAGCACATAGAGGCCGGCGACGAGCTGATAGACGGCTCCATCAACCCGCACGACCTGCTGCGCATACTGGGCAGCAAGGCGGTGCAGGAGTACCTGGTCAAGGAAGTGCAGTCGGTATACCGCACGCAGGGCGTTGACATCGTGGATAAGCACATCGAGGTCATAGTGCGCCAGATGATGCGCAAGGTGCGCGTGGAGGATGCGGGCGATACCAGGCTGCTGCCCGGCGAGCTGGTGGACGTGTTCCGGTTCGAGCACGAGAACGACGCGGCGATAATGGAAGGCGGCCGGCCGGCCGTGGCCAAGCGCGTGCTGCTGGGCATAACCAAGGCGTCGCTGGCTACCGACTCGTTCCTGTCGGCGGCATCGTTCCAGGAGACCACGCGCGTGCTGACCGAGGCCGCTATAAAGGGCAAGGTCGACCCGCTGCTGGGCCTGAAGGAGAACGTCATAATCGGCAAGATGATACCCGCGGGCACAGGCATGAAGCGCTACAAGGGCATCGAGATCCACGAGACTTATTGATATACGTTTATGCAGCGAGCGGAGGCGGCAGCAATGCCGTCTCCGCTCATTGTATAGGTAGAAAAACGCGCCACTTCATCGGAATGGCGCGCGCCGTAAGCCTGCAAGCCGGCCGGTCAGATCGACAGCCGGCGCTTTGTCTTATTGACGGCTTTGATATAACGAATAAGGAGTTTCCAGCAGCCACGCCCAATCAGGTACAGCACCGCTCCGGTTATTATGCTGAGAATAAAGGCCAGTATCGGGTTTTCGATACCTGACATGACGATATAGCTGACGTAGGGAATGCCCAAATGCAATAGTGAATCGATAAGCTTTATGGTCGCTAGCACAATAGTGGCTATCGCGCTGACGATGAATACCGGGGCGCAGATAGCAAGCGTGGGTATGACGATCATGCCGGTGAGACTCACCAGGCTGTAATAGGCGCAAATAGCGGTGATTCTGGTCCAGCTGAGCGATTTGCTCTGTGAAATCAGATCCCTCAGATAAGCCTTTGCCAATTCCCGCGGCTCGCCCAGTCGCGTGACGATCTCCTCGGCGGCTTTGCCGTTTGCCTGCAATTCGAGCATTTCGCTCTCGATTTCCTTTACTATATCCGCGCGCTCTGACGCCGGCAAGGGCGACAGGTACTTTTCGACCTTTTTAAGATAGGAATTCAATATCATGTCCATGGCGTTATTCTCCTTTTATCTCAGTTACCGCATTGAGCAGGTTGGTCCATTCTTCAGACATCGCTAGGATGTACTCGCGCCCTTTGGCAGTGATTGCATAATACTTTCTTGGCGGCAGGCCTTCGGCGCTCTCCTGCCATGTGGACGAAACGTAATCTTCCTTCATAAGCCGTCGGAGCAACGGATAGATTGTGTTTTCCTTTGCGGCCAGAATCGGATACTTTTCCAATGTGCTAATTATCTCATATCCATAGGACGGTCGACGCTTTATCATCAATAGTATGCAAAACTCAAGCGTTCCCCGTTTGATTTGGGTTTTCCAATCATCAATATTCATTGCGGTACCTCCTGCGCATACATCGTACAACACAGTATATCCTGTGCCAACAGTATCCTGTGCATACATCATACCACACAGTACATCATATGTCAACAGTATATCGGGGAGCGATTGACTACATCCATCACCAACGCGGACTGGCCGGATGCAGAAGCTACGATATAAGAATGCAGCAATACAAATGGGATCGGCAATACAACTGCGCTGTACAGCGGCGCATGAACTCAGGTCGAATGTTAAATATGTGCAAATAGGCCTGATGGCCCAATCGAAATTCGGGCTGGCGCAATCTAATATGTGTAATGGCCATTGCGAAGGATGTGTATTTACTTGAACAGGGCTGAGTTCGTCGAGCGCGTCGAGGGGTGTCAGGCGCGACTGTACCGGGTCGCACTGACTGTGCTGGGCAGCGGCGCCGACGCCGAGGACGCCGTGCAGGAAGCGCTTATTGCGGCATGGCGCGCGCTGGGCTCGCTGCGCGATGAACGCCTGTTTGAAACCTGGCTGATGCGGATACTGATAAACCGCTGTCGCGGGGAGCTGCGTGCGCGTGCGCGTCGGGCGGCGCCGGTGCCGGACGAGGTGCTGCGCGCGGGAGGATTGCCCAAGGACGTGCCCGAGCCGCCTGATCCGGGGCTGTACAGAGCGCTGGAGCAGTTGGACTACAAGTATCGGCTGCCGCTGATGCTCAGCTGTGCCGAAGGCTATTCGACGGACGAAATTGCGTCGATGCTAAGGCTGCCGGGCGGCGCGGTAAAGTGGCGCATACACCAGGGCCGCATTAAACTCAGGGAATTACTTAAAAAGGAGGGGCGGATCGATGAGTAAACGCAACGAACTGGACCTGCGCAAAGCGTTTGCCGCGCCGCCTGAGAGCTATATCGCAAAGACGCGTGCGACGTTGGAGTCGCTGGAGGAGGAGCCTGTGAAGAAGTTTACATTCAGTGTGGCGTTGGCGCTGACGTGCGCGCTGCTGATAATGGGCGGCGCGCTGGCGGCGGGGCTGTGCGGCGCGTGGAACCCCGACAACATAACCGGTCAGGACGCGCAGCAGCTGAGCGGGGGACAGGACGGCTTTGCGCGGATAGCGCAGTGCGTGAGCGTGGACGAGGCGCTGTTTGACGGGCGCACGCTGTACGCGCGGGTCACGGTGGATCCCGAGGAATGGGACGGCACGGCCATAGTGCCCGCGCCGCAGCGCTATGCGGGTATGACAATCGACGAGCTGGCGGATAGCCGCCTGAGCGATTACGACCTCGCGGTGTCGTTCAGGGTCAACGGCGCGGAGCAGGCGTTGATAACCGGATGGGCCACGGCGGGCGACGCCACGGTGTACGAGTTCCTGTACGAGTGCGAGCCGGCCGACGGCGCGCTGCTGAACGTTGACCTGAGCGGCGCATTCGGCGAGGGCACGATATCGGTCAGCGCGCTCAATGCCGACATGAACTACTACTCGATAGCGCAGGCGGACGCGGACGGCCTGCCCGCGCTGACCAACGGCGGCGCGGTCGCGGGCGATGGCTTTGCCTATGCACAGCTGTACTTTGCCGCCGGGACCGAGAGCGAGCGCGCCGAGCTGCTCAACTGGCTCGCGACCGCCACGCTGAGAGTGGATGGCGACGCAGAGGCGCGCATATCGTCGCGCGTGGTCGCCGATGGGCTGACGCTCGGCATAATGTTCCTGGACGGCCTGCCGCAGAGCTTCACGCTGAACGCACACGGTGCGGACGGCGTCGAGGCCAGCGCGACATATGAACTGAGCGCGACCGACGTGCAGGCGCTGTCCGAGCTGACGCGCGTGGAACTGCCGGAGACGAACGACGCGCAGCCGACGCCTGAGCAGACCGGCGCCGCAGACACGCAGCCCACACCGGACAAGACCGACAATGCCGGATTGACGCCAAATCCCGAGCAAACTGATGCTGCCTATGCGACCGTGGCTCCTGAGGGCACGGATACCGCCGATTCACAACCCACCCCGGAAGTGACAGGCGAACAGGCGCTGCCCGTAGAGTATGCCGGCAATACCACTGCGCCGACGCATGCCATGGAGCTGCAAACCGAGGGCCAATATGATGGCCGAGGTCTGGCGCACATAGCTATCGAAGCCGACGATGCCAATGCGCAGCTGGGCAGCGTGGCGGTCAATACCGGCGACGGCACACAGCCGCGGCTGCTGGCGATGCGCACCGAGCGCGGCGACGACAGCATACGATACGACCTGCTGTACCAGTGCGGCAAGGGCGATATTGCCAGTGTGCGCGCGAGCGTGGACGGCGTGGCGTTTTCGATGGAGCTGTCCGCGGGCGGGACTATCGAGCTGGGTTCGCTGTACAGCGAGGCTGACGAACTGGTGGGCTGGGCGGTCGAAAGCGGGGGCGTGTACTTTGCGCGCGCGTGCCTGACTGCCGATGAGGAGGCGTATGGCGCATTGGCCGACGCGCAGATCGAGTGCGTGGACGGCGAGGACACCAACATGCGCGCGGAGCTGGAGCTCAACGGCGGCGCATGGCTGAACGTGAGCGGGTACGGCGCGTTGCCGGGCGAAATGGAGTTCATTATAAACGGCGCGCGCGTGGCGTTCAACGTGGCGTTTAATGCCGAAGGCTACAATTACTATCAGTTTGACGACGGGCGCTATCTGTACCCCGGTGCGGAGGACGTCGCGGCGGATGAGGCCGCGGATGCCGTGTCCAGTCAGACGGCGGCCGATGGCGGGGACGATACTGCCGCAATTGCTACCGACGAGCTGGCCGAACTGCTCATAAAGCTCAACGACAGCGCATACGACGGCGAATACCTGTATGTGAATTACGAACTGTCGATGCCGGGGATCTACCTGTACGACGCGCAGCTCAACGAGATAAACGGCGACGTGGATTCGCCGTACATGCCCCAGGATGGCGCGGTAGCGGTCACGCAGGCGCTGGTTGACTCGAGCGAAGGCAGCGTGGAGCTGCTGTGGAGCCGGGCTGAACGCACGGGCGAAAACGGCGGCGCATTGCACTATGCCGAGGTTTACAGGTGCACGGGCGCGCAGTCGCTGGGGATCTATGCGACGGCGGGGAATGCGGCGGATGCTGACTCAAACAGCTGCTCGGCCTGGCTGGACCTGGACGGACTGGAACAGACCGACCGGATACGCGCGCGCGACGTGGAGCAGCTCAGCGTGCCGGACGATCTGATGATATTGAGCACCAGCGCGGTCGAACTGAATGGACAGTTGCTGTTGGGCGTGCGCTACCGGCCGAGTGAAGGCGACGTGCTCACTGCGGATGGAATAAACGCTGTGACGCTGTATGGCGCAGGCGAGGCGAGCACGACGCATATGGTGGACGACGGCGCGGGCGAGGCGATATGGTGCGAGTTGTATGAGATGTATGAGGCCGTACCCGCGGACGGCGAGATAACGCTGCAACTGGAGCGCGCCGGAGGCGAGAGCGGCGAGGTTGTGCTGAAGCTGCTGGCGACGCCGGAGCTGTCGATTGTTGAGAGCGAGCGCAATGGCGAGTACGTGTATGCGCTGGTTGAGCTGACGCCAGAGGACGGCGTGCAGCTGAGCTATTCAGGCGAGCTGGACGCAGCGGCGCTGGCGGGTAGTTCGAGCGAGTCCGAACTGTACGTCGAGCTGAATGAAGAGTTCGAGGAATACATCAGAAATAATGCGACAGCGGGCGTAATCGGCAGCGCGGACGGCTCCACGGAGATTATAGTGGCCGACGGCCCGATGCCGACGGAATCTGCCGACGCCGACGCTGCTTCGATAGGCGTAATTGGCGGCGCGGACGGCTCTACGGAGATTATAGTATCTGACAGCCCGATGCCGACGGAATCTGCTGAAACCGACGCCGCGTCGATAGGCGTAATCGGCAGCGCGGACGGCTCCACGGAGATTATAGTAGCGGACGGCCCGATGCCGACGGAATCTGCTGAAACCGACGCCGCATCGATAGGCGTAATTGGCGGAGCGGACGGCTCTACGGAAATTATAGTGGCTGACGGCCCGATGCCGACAGAATCTGCTGAAACCGACGCCGCGTCGATAGGCGTAATCGGCGGAGCAGACGGTCCGACGTCGATATACCTTGTCGGCAATCCGTTGCCGACCGAGTCGGCTGCAACTGACGGGGCAGCATCGATAGGCATAATCGGCGGCGCGGACGGTCCGACGTCGATATACATAACCACGCCTGGCATGAGCGTGACCATGCCCCGGCTCACGCTGGACGGACGCGACATAACGCTGGGCGTGGCCGACATGACCGGAATGGACGATATCACGGACGGCGCGCTGCGGCTGATGCTGGTGGGACGCGCGGACGGCGAGGGGCAGCTGGAGGTCGAACTGCATGCGGGTAGTTCACGCGTGGCTCAGAGCCTGGATCTGCCCGCCGCGGCAGACTGGGCTGAATCCGGCGAGCGCGTCGAAGCCTCGGCCGAAATCACAAACGGCGTCGAGATAAGGAGTTCGCAGACCATCAAATGCGGCGCGCTCAAGCTGCTGGAGGTCGAGCTGGACCTGACCGGAGTCGAGCTTGACGGCGTTGACGCGGGCATGGCGCGGCGCTGGACGCAGGACGGCGTGGACGTGGCAATATGCGCCGGCGATTCGCTGCCCGAGCGGATATGGTTTGCGGGCGCGGCGGCGCAGGATGGCGAGGAAGTGCGCGCGTACAGCTGGCGCGCGCAGTGGCAGACCGATGAGGCGGGCAATGTGGATTACCGGGTATATCAGCTGCTGCCGGGCGACGCGGATACGTCGGAAGTTGAGCTGATACCGATGTGGAGGATGTCGCATCTGGCGCAGTACACGGCGCAGCAGTCGGATATTACTACCGGCACAGCGGAATAAACCTGTCTGAATGGGCGCGCGGCAGCATGTGTCGCGCGCTCATTACATGTTCGTATACTTTATCAAACGTACGATTAACTCAAAAAACATTGACACTTGAGTAAAATAAGAGTACAATGACAGAGTTTGCAGAGGTTTTTAGCGCGTCCAAAAACGGCGCGTGCGCCCGCAATAAGGGCATAAACCAAAGCCGCTTGGGAAATGCTAACAGCACGGGCGGCGCGCAGACAATTATAGCCTATAACGCTCCGAGGGTTGCGGGGTCTTTATAGAAGCTCAGCTACGTGCGCCGGCATTTGCCGGCCGCTGTCCCCCGCGGTGGGATCTATGCGGGGGAGGGACAAAAAAGGAGGTGCTTCCATGCCCACGATCAACCAGTTGATCCGCAAGGGTAGGGAAAA
>DSLFC04102__coassemble_576_pt1 | contig 50994 bp, 36 predicted proteins | sample DSLFC04102__metabat2_low_PE_005 | metagenome-assembled genome bin DSLFC04102 | reverse complement strand
TGACAATGCGCCGCGCCGCAACTCGTAAAAATTGCTTGGCTCGGCCACCGTCGATCATGTCGCGGTAAGACCGCGCGTCGGTCAGCTCAAGCCTCACCCGTTCCGCATTCGCATTGACAATGCGCCGCGCCGCAACTCGTAAAAATTGCTTGGCTCGGCCACCGTCGATAATGTCACGGTAAGACCGCGTGTCCGTAAGCCCAAATCCCGCACGCTCCGCATTCGGCTTGACAATGTGCCGCGCCGCAACTCGTAAAAATTGCTTGGCTCGGCTACCTCGTCAAACATGTCATGGCAAGGCCGCGCGTCGGTCAGCTCAAGCCTCACCCGTTCCGCATTCGGCTTGACAATGCGCCGCGCCGCAACTCGTAAAAATTGCTTAGCTCGGCCACTTCATCGAACATGTCGCGATAAGGCCGCGTGTCAGTCAGCTCAAATCCCGCCCGTTCCAGCGTCCGGCACGACGCGACATTGCGCTGCGCCGCCGTGGCAAACAGCGCGTCCACGCCGTATTCCGCGAACACATGCCTCACAAACGCGCGCACTGCCTCGGCCATGTACCCCTGGCCCCGGTACTGCGCGCCCAGAAAGTACGTTATGCCCACCCTGCCCATGTCCTCGTAGTACGACGTGCCCACGCTGCCTATCGTGCGGCCGTCCGCGCGCCGCTCTATCGCAAACGCGAGGTATGCGCGATGCGGGTCGCCCTCGGCCTCCAACTGCATCGCCTCGCGCAGCCAGTCGCCCATCCACTCGTGACATCGGCTGCAGTCGCCGAATATCTCGTGCAGGCTGCCGTCCGACGCCATCTCTATGAACGCGTGCTCGTCCGCGAGCGTCAGACTGCGTATCACAAGGCGCGCTGTCTCAAGTCTCATCCGCCATGCATCTCCTTTAGCAGTTCTATACCATTTATATGATACCATGGCCCGGCCGGCGCGGCCACCCATTTTTTCATTGCCATTAAAACTCGCGCCAATGTGAATATCATAGAAAAAAATTGCACTCATTGCGCAAGATTATGTATTTGAATCGCCGCGCGGACGTGATATAATTCAATCAATGATAACCCGCGCAAGGAGGGCGTTCCGCTCATGAGAATACACATCGTGGCCTGCCGCATATTGGCGCGCGAGCTGAGCGCGCTGGCGGCCACCAGTCCCAACATGGTCGACATCACCTGGCTGGCGCGCGGCCTGCACAATACCCCCACCAAGCTGCGCGACCGCATAGTCGAAACGCTGGACGATATATATGCCCAAATAGACCGCAATGAGCTCGAGTTCCGCCCCGACTACATCGTGCTGGGCTATGGACTGTGCTCAAACGGCGTCGTAGGCGTGGAGTGCCGCGACATACCGATAGTCGTGCCGCGCACCGACGACTGCATCGCGCTGTTCCTGGGCTCCCAGCAGCGCTATATGAAGGAATTCGCCGAGTCCGGCGGCGCGTACTGGCTCAACAGCGGCTGGCTTGAACACAGCGCGCGCCTGTTCGACGAGGAGGACTTCCGCCGCCGCCGCTGGCTCGAGTACGCCGAAAAGTACGGCGAGGAAAACGCCGACTACCTCATCGAGGTCGAAAGCAGCTGGATGAACAACTACTCCACGCTGGGCTTCATCCACTCCAGCGTCTACGAGAGTCCCGAGTATCTCCACCATACCGTGCGCGAGGCCGAAAAGCACAACTGGCAGCTGCGCGAGGTCAACGACGACCTGCGCATGCTCCGCATGATGGTAAACGGCGACTGGAACGAAAATGAGTTCCTGATACTCAAGCCCGGCGAGCGCATAGCCGCCGACTACGCCGGCGCAAAGCTCAAGGCTGAACCCGCGCCGCAGCCGCCACAGCCCGTCTCAGCGGCGCGCCCTTCCAACGAGCCGGTATCGGTGGCATTCCCGTATGGCGATGCAAAGGGCGGGGTCTCGAAATGAACGTGAGCGTATTTGAGGCGCTGGGCCCGGTCATGATAGGCCCGTCCAGCTCGCATACCGCCGGCGCGGCGCGACTGGCGCGCGTGGCGGCGCTGGCTGTGCAGGGCGAGTTCGACCACGTGGACTTCGTGCTGCACGGGTCGTTTGCGCGCACGTACCTGGGCCACGGCACCGATCGCGCGCTGGTGGCCGGCGTGCTGGGGCTGAGCGCGTCGGACGAGCGGTTGCCGCATGCGTTTGAACTGGCGCGCATGTGCAATCTGACGTACACGTTCTCCGAGGAGGAGATGCGCGACGTGCACGAAAACACGGTGCGCATGGTGTTCCACATGAAGCAGGGCGCGCCCCAGACCGTCGTCGGCTCGTCGATAGGCGGCGGGCAGATCGTCATAACCTCCATAAACGGCTTCGACGTCGAGTACACCGCTCAGTCAAACGCGCTGGTCATCACCCAGCGCGACCGCAAGGGCGTGATAAGCCACATCGCCGGCGCATTGGCCGATCACGACATAAACATAGGCGTCATGCGCCTGAGCCGGCGCGCGCGCGGCGACGTGGCCTGCACGATAATCGAGGTCGACTCGCCGGTATCGCCCGATATCGTGACCCAGCTCCGGAACCTGCCCGACGTTATGTCGGTGCGCGCGATCAACCTACACTGACGAAAGGCGCTGAGTTACGATATGTACGACAACTTTGGCGAACTGCTTGAATACTGCACGCAGCACGAGTGCCCGATAAGCGAGGCCGTGCTGCGCAACGAGACCAAACTGACCGGACAGAGCCGCGAACAGGTGCTGACCGGACTGCGCGACATGTTCGAGGTCATGCGCGCGTCGGCGGCGCGGGCACTGGATGCGCCGCTCAAGGCGGGATTCTCGCTGATATCAGGCGTGGCCCACCGGCAGAGCACGTACGCCGCGCGCACCGACACGCTGTGCGGCAACATGATAAATAAGCTTATGGCGCGCGCGCTGTCCAGCAGCGAGACCAATGCCGCCATGGGCCGCATCTGCGCCGCTCCAACCGCGGGCGCATGCGGCATACTGCCGGCCGTACTGATAACGCTGGGCGAACAGCGCGGCGCAACCGAGGACGAACTGCTGCGCGCACTGGCGACGGCGTCGGGCGTGGGCGCAGTGATAATAAAAAATGCCACGGTATCCGGCGCGGAGGGCGGCTGTCAGGCCGAGTGCGGCGTGGCGGCGGCTATGGCGGCGGCGGGCGCGGTCGAACTGGCCGGCGGCACGCCCCGACAGGCGCTGGACGCGGCCGCGTTCGCGCTGGAAAACGTGATGGGCCTGGTGTGCGACCCGGTCGCGGGGCTGGTGCAGGTGCCGTGCGCGCTGCGCAATGCATCGCAATCGGTCAATGCGCTGCTCAGCGCCGATCTGGCGCTGGGCGGCATGGAATCGCTGATACCGCTGGATCAGGTCGTGGAGGCGATGTACAGCGTCGGCCACATGCTGCCCACGCAACTGCGCGAGACCGCGCTGGGCGGCATAGCGGCCACGCCCGCCGGTCGCGCGGTACAGGTAAAACCCGCCGACGAGTGACCTAACCCCCATGGATAAACGCATGCCCGGCGCGGCCGCGCCGACGCGCCCGCCCGGCGAAGGGAGGCAGCTTATGCGCAGTTCGAACCGTCCCAACGTGCTGCTGATACTGACCGACGACCAGCGCTTTGACACTATCCACGCGCTGGGCAATCCCGACATAATCACTCCCAACATGGACTGGCTGGCCGCGCGCGGCGCGGCGTTCACTCAGGCGCACATACCCGGCGGCTCCAGCGGCGCGGTGTGCATGCCCAGCCGCGCGATGATACACAGCGGCCGCCGGCTCTACGACCTGTGCGGCGAGGGCGGCACGATACCGCCCGAACACACGACGCTGGGCGAGGCGCTGCGCCGGCCCGACGCAAACGGACAGAGCTACTACTGCTTCGGCACCGGCAAGTGGCACAACGGCCCGCCGGCATTCACGCGCAGCTTTGACGCCGGCGACAACATATTCTTTGGCGGCATGTGGGATCACTGGAACGTGCCGACCTGCCGCTACGACCCCACCGGCGAGTACGACAACGAGATCAACTTCGTGGGCAACTTCTGGCAGTCCAACGCGATAACCCGCGTGCACTGCGACAAGTTCAATCCGGGCGTACACTCGAGCGAGCTGCTGACGCAGACCACGCTGGACGCACTGGACGATCTGCCTGCGGACAAGCCGTTTTTCATATACACGGCGTACCTGGCGCCGCATGACCCGCGCACTATGCCGCGCCGGTTCGAGCAGATGTACGACCCCGCGCGCATCGCGCTGCCGCCCAACTTCCGCGCCGAGCACTTTGACTACGGCGTGCACTCGATCCGCGACGAGGTGCTGGCCGCATACCCGCGCAACGAATCCGAAGTGCGCCGCCACATCGCCCAGTACTACGCGATGATAACCCATCTGGACGATCAGATAGGCCGCATAATAGACGCGCTGCGCACAAAGGGCCTGCTGGACGACACGATAATAATACTGGCCGGCGACAACGGCCTGGCCTGCGGCGAGCACGGGCTGATGGGCAAGCAGAGCCTGTACGAACACAGCGCGCGCGTGCCGCTGCTCATCAGCGGCCCCGGCATACCGTCCGGGTTGCGCATAGACAATTACGTTTATCTGATGGACATCTATCCCACGCTATGCGAGCTGCTGGGCATTGAGTTGCCCCCGAGCGTGCAGGGCGTGAGCTTCGCGCCGATGCTGCGCGACCCGACTTACGTCACGCGCCCCGAGCTGTACATGATGTACTGCGAGCTGATTCGCGCGGTGCAGGACGACCGGTTCAAGCTGATTGAGTACCGCAACGGCCCCTGCGGCCCCCGCCGCCAGCTGTTCGATCTGAAGTCCGACCCCTGGGAGACCCGCGACCTTTACGGCCAGTACGGCTATCGGCAGGTCGTGCAACGCCTGCTCGCACTGCGCGAGCGGCAGCGCGCCATATGGGAACACGACGGCCAGCAGAGCCGCATGTTCTGGCAGGGCGCTGCGGCGGATTGAGTCCGACTGCGGATTGCGTGCGATGGCAAGCGCGGCAGCGTCGAGCAGCCGTTCGATCTGAAGGTCGACCCCTGGGCGACCCGCAACGTATACGGCCAGCACGGCTATCGGCAGGTCGTGCAAAGCCTGCTCGCACTGCATTAGCCGGCAATTCATTCCCACGAACTGGCACAGTCGCGCCGTCAGCGCGCTCCTGCGATACACGTTATGAACTTCATAAGGCCGTCCACAGCGCAAAACGCAGTCAATAGCGAATAGCGCCTTTTGTGGGCGAATCCATAGCTCGTATGAATAACATCAAGCCCGGCGCTCCGCTAACAGGCGAGCGCCGGGCTTGGTTGTATATTCATGTCTATTTGATTTTATGGGCATGCGCCGCGTCTATGATCGTCCACTGTGTTTATGGGAGTCCGCCGTGTTCATGGGCACCACCGCGTTTATGCGCGTCCGCAGTATATATGAGCATGCGCCGTGTCTCTGAACATCCACCGCGTTTATGCGCGTCCGGCGTGTTCATGGGCATACACCATGTCTATAAACATCCGCCATGCTCATCGGCCGGCGCATCCGTCTGCGCCACAGCCTCCCGCAGCAGCGGCGTAAGCTCGCCGCTGTACAGCACCGCCAGCTCGTGCAAGGGGCGCGTCAGGCACACGTACAGCAGCCGTCCGTCCAGCGGCGCGTCCGCGAAGCACTGCTCGCCCGCGTCGGCCATTATCACGCAGTCAAACTCCAGGCCCTTTACGCAGGTCGCCGCCGCCACTACCACGCCGCCGGCATACTCGCCGTCGCCCGCGTTGAGCAGCTTTGCGCCCAGCGCGTCCGGCAGGCGCTTGAGCAGCTGCTTGAGCGCCTTGACGTCGCGGCCGATTATCGCTATCGTGCCATAGCCCGCATCCAGATAGCCCTGCGTCAGCTCGGCTATCCGCCTGGCCTGACCCGCCGCCGTGTCGAACCGCTCGAACTGCGGCGCATTGCCATGCCTGAGCACCGGCCGCGCCTCGACCTGCCCCGGCACCGGTTGCGCCCGCGCCACGCAGTTGGCCGTGTTCATTATCTCGACGGTGTTGCGGTAGCTGGTTACCAGGTTGTGGCGCGTCACGTCGCCGCCGAACACGCCCTGCGCTACCTCGTCCCAGTCGGCTATGCCCCGGTACGCGTGCACGCCCTGCATCAGGTCGCCCACTATCGTGAACGAGTCGTTGCCGGTCAGCCGCTTGAGCAGCATGAACTCCATTGGCGAGAAGTCCTGCGCCTCGTCTATGACCAGGTGGCGTATGTCCAGCCGCTTGAGCGCGAACATCCGCGCCGCTATCACGCACAGCGGCGCTATGTCCTCGCTCTCGACCGAGCGCGCAGTGGCATGCTGGAGCGTGTACTCGCCCGCCTCGCCGCCCTGCCTGCGCCAGAACTCGCGATAGGCATCCAGCGCGCTGAGCTTGGGGAAGCTCGCCAGCACGCCCTTTACGAATTCGTTCACGCCGGTGTGCGCGTGCTTTATCTGCGCGTCGCGCTGGTCAAACAGCTTGCGCATCTTGGCACGGCGCGCCTCGCCGTCCGGCATCGTCCGGCACAGCTTGTCCACCTTTCGGTCGCACATATCCATCAGGTAGTTTTCGACCTCGTCGACCGCCGCGCGCACCTGCTGCTTGAGCAGCTTGCCGAACTCGGTCAGCCGCCGCTCCAGCGGGAACGGCTTGCAGTCCTCCATAAAGAACTTGTACACCTGCTCCGGCGTCAGTATCGTCGCCGGGCCGTAGACCACCGCCGCATGCGTGGCGAACGCGCGCTCGTAGTCGTCCATGAATGCGTCGAGCTGCCGGAGCGTGTCCAGCGAGCCCTTGCGCCGGAGCACCCGGTTGAGCCGCGCGCGCGCGTCCTCGTCCAACTCCAGCAGTTCGCCCAGCCGGTCGGTCGCGTCCACGCGCGGCAGCTTCTTGCCCAGCAGTCCCCCTATCAGCAGCGGGAACGTGGTCTGTACGACCCGGTCCACGCCCAGATCCGGCAGTACTCCCGATATGTAGTCCAGAAACAGCGGGCTGGGCGCAAGTATCATCATCTGCTCGGGACTCATGCGGTCCTGGTACGCGTAGAGCAGATACGCTATGCGATGCAACGCTATGGTGGTCTTGCCCGAGCCGGCGACGCCCTGCACTATCAGCGGCCGGTCGGGCTTGTGGCGGATGACGAAGTTCTGTTCGGCCTGTATCGTGGTGACGATCTCGCGCAGCCGGTCCGCGCCCACCGTGCCCAGCACCGATTGCAGGTACGCGTCCTGCGACACCACGTCGGTGTCGAATATCGTCAGGAGTTGGCCGTCCTCTATGCCGAACTGGCGCTTGAGCAGCAGTTCGCCCTCTATCGTGCCGTCGGGCGCGGTGTAGCGCATCGGCCCCAGCTGCCCCGAATAGTACAGGTTCGCCACCGGCGAGCGCCAGTCCACGACCTCTATGTCCAGCGATTCGCGCCGCGTCACGCCGTACTTGCCTATGTAGTACGTGTCGGTGTACTTGTGCCGGCGCGGCCGGAAGTCCACGCGCGTAAAGTACGGCTTGCGCGCTGCCAGGCGCAGGTTGTTCAGCGCCATCTCGTCGCGCGCGTACATCATCTCGCGCAATGGCACTCCGTCGGGATCGTACTTGCGCGCCTCTATCAGCTTTGCGTAGTCGTCCTTCAGCGCGGCGTCGGCCAGCGCGGTCTCCTGGGTTATTACGTTCAGCGTGTGGTTCAGGTGGTCGAGTTCGAGTTGGGTATCGGGATGTGCTATCGCGGCCATAGACGCCTCCTTTGCGCGGTCGTATGTGTATAAGAAGCAATAAGCGCCGGGCCTGGACGAGTGCCCGGCTCGGCGCGGATGTCTATTTTAACACATGTACGAGGCGTTGTCAATCGCTGGCAGCGTGCCTTGCGGGCATGTTTTCAAGTTTTACATGCGGCAGGGGCCTGAGCGGCCCGCGCGCTCCCAACTTGAGCCATGACCCATGTGTCTGTTTACTTTTCTGCGGGGCCTGCGCTGCGGACAGTTCGCGCCGTGCGCCGGTTCAGAACTCGTCGCGCCAGCGCACCGTCATGCGTTCGCCGTCGAACTCTATCGGCAGTATGCTGTAACCCGAGTGGCGCAGGTCATTGGGCTGCCAGTGATCCAGCATCAGGTACGGCTGGCCGTCGGCCTCGAATATCCAGGTGCTCTGGCCGTGCTGCGGACAGTTCGCGCCGTGCGCCGGTTCAGAACTCGTCGCGCCAGCGCACCGTCATGCGTTCGCCGTCGAACTCTATCGGCAGTATGCTGTAACCCGAGTGGCGCAGGTCATTGGGCTGCCAGTGATCCAGCATCAGGTACGGCTGGCCGTCGGCCTCGAATATCCAGGTGCTCTGGCCGTGGAAGGTATTGCGGCTGTCGGGGCCTTCGGCGGGGTCGTCGATAAGCTTCATGCCGGTGGACAGGCGCGGCGTGGTGGCGTACAGCATGCTGTTGGGCGCCCAGCCGGTGCAGCCCGACGTCACGCAGTAGTACAGCCCGTCATGCCAGATCAGCGCCGGCGCCTCGCGCTCCTGATCGGCCATGTGCGCATAGCACACCCCGGTAAAGCCGGTGCACTCGGCGTTCAGCTCGGACACGTACATGGTCTTGTTCCAGTCGCCGCTGTGCACCAGGTAGACCCGGCCGTCGTTCGGATCGGTGAACAGCGTCATGTCGCGGCAGTCGCGCCGGTTGGGCAGGAACGCGCCCAGCAGTTCAAACGGCCCCTCGGGCATGTCGGATATCGCGCAGCCCGCATGCGCGAACGTGTAATCCGCGCTGTCCGAGTGAAACCACATCACGTACTTGCCGGTCAGCGCGCTGCGCACCACCTTGGGCCGCTCCATGACCCGGCCCGGATGCAGCGGCGACGCCGGATCGCCCGGCTGCGCCGCCAGCGCCAGCCCCTCGTAATGCCAGGTGTGCAGGTCGCGGCTCGAATAGCAGCTCACGCCCACCACGTCCACGCGCGACAGCTGGCGTCCGTCCACGCGCACGTTGTCGGCGTCCTTGTTTTCGCCGTACCAGTACCACCTGTCGCCGAATCGGGTTATCATGCCGCCGTGGGCCTGTATCAGGTTGCCCGCGTCGTCCAGCCAGCATTGACCATTCTTCATATGAGCATCCTCCTTTTATTTTGTCGCGTCGTGCGGCGCGCCGCTCCACTGAGCGTACAGCCGCGCTATTACGTCCTCTATCGGGGCGCGGGCGCTCTCTATGTCGTCCACGTCCTGACGGCTCAGCGCGCTCATTATGCTGCGCATGTCGGTCGCCTGCGTGTCGACCTCGAACGTGTGGCGCTCGCCCTCGCTGGACACGAGTTGCGCGCCCGGCAGCTCGGGGCATGTGCGCGCAGTCACGGTGATGCGCCTTAGCTGGCCCGACTGCGCCAGCGCCTCAAACGCGCCGTCAAACGCTATGCGCCCCCGGTTTATCATGACCACGCGCCGCGCCATGCGCATCAGATCGTCCATGTCGTGCGACGTGACCAGTATCGTCGCGCCGCGCTCGGAGTTGAGCATGTGCAGCACGTCTATCATGCGCTGTTTGCTGAGCACGTCCAGCCCCAGCGTGGGCTCGTCCAACAGTATCAGTTCCGGATCGTGCAGCAACAGCATCGCCAGATCCGCGCGCATCCGCTGGCCCAGCGACAGCTCGCGCGCAAATGTATGCAGCACCGGCTCCAGTTCCAGCTCGCGCACCGCGAGCTTCAGCATCCGGTCATACGTTTCATCGGGTATGTCCCACACGGCCTTTTTCCACTCAAAGCTCGATATCACCGGGTGATCCCACCACAGCTCGGTGCGCCCGCCGAACAGCACGCCCGTGTGCCGCATCAGCTCCACCCGCTGCCCCAGCGGGTCCATGCCAAGCGCGCGTACCTCGCCCGCGTCGGGCTTGAGCATGCCGCACAGCAGCTTGAACGTCGTAGACTTGCCCGCGCCGTTGGGCCCGGCGTACGCCACGAACTCGCCGCGCGCGATGCGCATGCTCACGCCGTCCAGCGCGCGCACGCTGCGGTATTCCGGATGCGTGAACTGCCGCCACAGGTTGCCCGTGCCGCGCTGGCGCTGGCTGAACTGCTTGCTCACACCGCTGAGCTCAACAGCGATGGCCAATCGACTTGTATCGGCTCGATCCGACTTTGACATAGTGCCTCAGCCCCCTTTCAAACGCCAGCGCGGCCAGCGTGCACGCGCTCGCAGCAACCGCTACCGGCAGCAACAGCCCCGGCATCAGCGGCACCTTGCCCAGTATTATCAGCGCCGGAAACCACCCCAGCAGCCCCGCCGGCAACACGCTCAGCAGCGCCGCCTGCACCAGTATCCCCACGCCGCCCAGCGGAAACCGCGACAGCGCGCCCAGCGAATCCATCATGACCGTGGATATCTCCTCGCACGACACCGGCCGGTAAAACGCCGTCGCCGATATCAGATAGCTCATGCCCAGCATTATCGCCACCGCACACACCAACAGCAATGCCATGGCCGGCCACGCCCACCATGCCAGCGTGCCGCCCAGCCGGCTCAGCGCCCAGCCCGTTATGCCCAGCCCGCAGATCAGCGGCCCCGAATACGTAAACGGCGCAAATCCCTCGGTGCCCAGCTGCATAGGCAGCGCCAGCGGCTGTATCATCATGTGGTCGAGCTGCGAGCGGCCTATCCGGCGCGATATGTTCGATATGTTGAAGTTGCCGAAGAATATCGAAAACAGCCCGTTGCCCATCGTGACAAACCCCAGCATGAACAGCGTCTCGGCCTCGCTCAGTCCGCCCACGCCCCCAAACCGCACCGCCAGCAGCAGCACCGACGACACCGACGACGCCATCGACAGTATGTCCGACAGCATGCATATCACGCACGAGCGCGTGTCCTGCGTCAGCCAGTTCAGGTCCATGCGCGCGTACAGCCGCATCAGCTCCCGATAGCGCCTGAACATGGCCCGATGATCGGCTGTGCGGCGCGTGAGCGCATTGGCCCGCGCCGGTCGACGCGCCCGGGCCATGTCATGTCTATCCGCCATACGACACCATCCTCTCCTGCGAGCGCCTGAAGCACACGCACGCCAGCGGCCAGAGCACTATGTTCCACACGATCTGCATCGCAATAATCATCGCCGTATCGCCGATACCGGTGTACACCGCCAGCGCGCCGCCGGCCAGCGTGCCCAGCGGCGTGTACGTCAGCACGTCGCCCAGCCCCCACGGCAACAGCGCAAACGGTATCACCGCACCGGTCAGCAGCGCCGTGAGCGCCGCGCGTATGCTGTGCACGGTCCAGCTCAGGTTGCGCATCCGTATCAGCAGGCACGCAAACAGGTAGTCCACCGCAAATCCCTCCGACACGGTCAGCACGAGCGCCACCGCCGCCCAGGGCGACGCAGGCATAACGCGTATGCCTATCAGCGGCGCGATCAGCACCGCGGGCAGCCCAAACAACATCAGCGGCTGCACCCACAGCCCCACGGTGTGCAGCGTAAGCTGCGTGAACACGCCCATCGGCCGCATGAAGTTGCTCAGTATCACGCCCTCGTGCAGCCAGCTCGACGCCGGCGTGCGCACGTCCAGCAGCGGCTCCAGCACCACGCCCATGTAGGTGTACGTCAGCACCGCCTCCAGCGTCATGCCGCCGGTGTCCACGCCCCGCGCGAACAGTTCCCGCCATATGTATATCATCGCCACCAGCCGTATCAGCCTGAGCAGGTAGTTGCCCAGCATGTTGGCCAGTCCAAACGAATCGTGTGTGCGCGCCGACATGACCGCCGTCGCGCCGTATTTTGCAAGTTTCATATTTCCTCCCATTCCGGCCGCGCGGCGGCCTCATATGTGCTGCGCACATGCGCAGCGCCGCGCGCCCGGCCGTTTTTGCGCAAACAAAAAAGGCGGACATCTCGTCCGCCTTGAAGCATACGTCGCCTGTCAGCGCGGCGCTCCTGCGGACGAAATGGGCATAGCTATCCCGTAAACAGCCTTATCCGCCGAAAAACCGCATATGTCGACCAGCACCGTGGCCATCCGCACACACGCTGCGCCCACGAGTATGTCGCGTCCGTACTCTGCCATGCTGCCGGTCTCCTTTACAATCATTTGCCGAAATTATATCATGCGCCCAGTGCTTTGTCAAGCCGGTTTCATTGGCGCACGGCGGGCACGAGCTACTCAGGGCGGGGCGGTTGCCGTGCGCCTGTCTTCCGGCAGCCGCGCGCAGACATGACTTGGCAAATTCGCAACGCTACTGCGTACCACTTAACAGCAGCCGCGCTCCAACCTCATTCGCATATCAATTACGTTACTGTGCGCTCATTGGCAGTTGCACTCCCGGCCGATCAGCATGCCTCGCCTCATTACAGCGTCTGCCCGTCCTCCGGCAGTTGTGCGCAGGCTCTATTTACAAGCTTGCAACGCTACTGCGTGCCACTTAACAGCAGCCGCACGCCAACCTCATTCGCATACCAATTACGTTGCTGTGCGCTCACCGGCGGTCGCAATCCCGACTAATCAGCACACCTCGCCTCATTACCGCGTCTGCCCGACCTCCGGCAGTTGTGCGCAGGCATGACTTGGCAAACCCGCAACGTTACTGCGCGCCAATTATCAGCAGCCGCGCTCCAACCCCATTGACATACCCGCACCATCCGTACGCCCCACTCGCACCTTCCATGTGGCGCCTTCTGTGTTGAGGCCCACGTCCATTGCGCCATGAGCATGCCCCACGGCGCGCATGCAAAAGCGCCGCCGACTCACAAGGTCGGCGGCGCATTGCGCATGTTCAATTCATATCATGTCGAACAGTTGGGCACTTCATCACGGTATCTGATGGACATTGCCCATGCCCTGGCGCACGCGCCGGCGATACCAGCGCAGCTTCTCGCGCATATGCAGCGACTTGACCGCCTCTACATACGCCGTCGCACCAGCCGCGCACATCTCAGGCGTTACCGACTGACCGGCGTAGCGCGAGCGCACCACTATCTCGGTGAACGTCACGAACGACTGTGCCGCCAGCTTTTCGCCGGCCAGCCGCGCCGCAAACGCGGTGGGCGTCTCGCCGCTTTCGGGCACCTGGCCCTGCATCTCCAGCACCGTCAGCAGCGCGCGGTAGTAGACCATCAGCTTATCGGCGCTGGTCTGCGCCTTGCGCACCGCGTAGCGCGGCGTCGATATGTACAGCCGCAACGCGACTATCGCCGCAATCAGCAGCAGTATCAGCAGAGCGATCAGCGCTATCAGCCACGGCCGCAGTCCCGGCGGCTCGTCGGGCGGCTCATCGGGCTCGGACGTGGGCGTCAGCGTGGGTTCGGGCTCGGGCTGTTCGGTGGGTTCGGTAGTGGGTTCGAGCAGCATATCGCTCGGCTCGGGCGTGGGTTCGGGCGTGGGCGACGGCGTAGGCGTGGCCACGTCGGGCTGTTCCGGCTCAGGCGTGGGCGATATGACCAGCGGCTCGTCGTTGGGCGTCGGGTCGAAGCTCAGCCACCCAAAGCCCTCAAAGTACAGCTCGACCCAGGCGTGGGCGTCCTTGCCTATCACCTCGGTCACGCCGCTCTCGTCGGGCTGCACCAGGTAGCCCTCCACATATCGCGACGGTATGCCCGCGATGCGCGCCATCACGCCCATCGCCGACGCAAAGTACGTGCAATAGCCCGCCTTGTGCTCCAGCAGGAAGTAGCTGACGAAGTCGCTGCCCTCGGGCGTATCGCCCGGCGTCAAGGTGTACGCGTAATTGGCCTTTAGGTAGTCCTCGATTGCGCGGGCCTTCTGATAGGGCGTGGAGTAGCCGTGGATTATGCTGTACGTCAGGTCGTACACGTCGGTCGACAGCGTCGCCGGCAGTTGCAGGTACGCGTCCAGCGAGCCGGCCAGTCCATCGCCGGTCAGTCCGCTCAGGTACGCGTCCATGTCGTCCGAGTACGTGTCGGGTATCAGCGCGGTGAACGAATACGCGTCGCCCGCGCGCACGGTGCGCGTTATGAACACCTCGCCCGACGAATTGAAGTAGGGTATCATGTCGCCTTCGGCGCTCAGTTGCGTGAGCCGGTGCGGCGTGAACAGCGTGCTCGTGCCACGCGACAGGAACGTCACGTTTACGTCGACCGACTCTATCAGGCCTTCGGGCGCGCTCTCGAGCTCATCGCCATCGGGCTGATTCAGCCCGAACACCTGGTTGCGCAGCGTGCGCCGGAGCGGGCTGACAAACAGGCTGCGGCTGTTGAGCGACGAATCCACCCAGTTCACGCCGGTGTACTCGCGCTTTATCGCGCCCCGCAGCAGCAGCGTTCGGTCGGTCTCGACGCTCATTATCGGGAAGTCGGACGGATTGGCGTCGCCGCCGAGCTTGCCGGACTGGCTCTGGTAGCCGTCCAGCTGCACCGAGTAAAGCGTGCGCGCCTCCGAAAACATCAGATAGTCGGCCACCGTCGAGCGCACCGCGCGCCCGAACTGTTGCAGCGCCGGCGATACGCCGCCCATTATCGGCATCAGCAGCAGCGCCGCCGCCACCGATACCGCCGCTATCGGCAGCGCCGAATTAAAGCTGGTCTTTTCGCGCGCCGAACTGGCAAACAGCATCGCCACAGCGACCAGCGCCGGCGCCACATAGTACACGTTCAGGCTGCGCTCGAACATCCATGTGCCCATCGCCACCAGCATCAGCAGCGTCAGCGCCGGGTACACGCCGCCGCGCACGCGCGTCATCAAAAACGCGGTCGCGGTCAACAGCACGCCCAGCACGCCGGCAATGGCATTGAGACAGCCGTCCAGCGAGCCGTCGGTCAGCAGCGCGCGCACCAGCGCCTCCATTTGCGTATACGCCGGCAGCTTAAAGTAGATCGTCGCGCCCCCGCCGGCGACCAGCAGCGCCAGCGTCACCGCCAGCGGCCATACGCCCATCGTCATAAGCGCGCACGCCAGCGCCGTGACAAGGCATGGCACCGCCACCGCGATGACATCCACCGCAAGGCCCATGGCGTCGCACAGCGTCAGCGCCAGCGAACCGCCCAGCAACACCGCAATCACTATGCCGCCGATCGATTCGCGCAGTTGTTTGCGTAGGTTCATGAAGCCAGGTTCCTTTCCTTCCAATCGCACAGCGGCGAGACGCGCTTAACGTATACGCCCATCGTCGCCAGGCGCATCAGCATCGTCAGCGCCTCCTGGCGTTGGGAATCGCTTATCCAGTACAGGCGCACCTTCAATCCGTTGCGCTTCATGCGCAGCGCCATATCGCTTATCTGGGTGTTCAGGCGCTGGGTGATTATCACCGCGCCGCCCGAACGCATCAGCCGGCGCGTCTCCAGCTCCAGCACGCTCTCAAACGGGTTTTCGCCGTCGAACTTCACCTCGGTCAGCGCCGTCAAAAACCGCCCGAAGTCGGCCAGCGACTGGCCCGACACCTCCAGCGGCTGCGCACTCGAAAGCGGCATGCGCACCGGGAAGCCCTCCTTGAGCTGGCTCAGCGCGACCGCGGCCGCGACCTCGCACATCGCGTCCTCCACGTCCAGCGCCATCTCGCGCGTGGCGCTTATCGTGCCGCAGTCCATGATTATCAGCGTATCGGGCCGGGCGGCCTCCTCGTACTGGCGCACTATCAGTTCGCGCTTGCGCATCGTCAGCTTCCAGTGCACCTTTTTGAGCGAGTCGCCCTCGACATAAGCGCGCACCGACGAAGGCGAGGACATGTCGTCGGTATTGTGGGCCAATGACTCGGGGCCGTTCTCGCCCGAGGCCAGGTCCAGCGCGGCGATGTCCGCGACGTTGGGCTGCACCGTGAGCACTATCGAGCGGTCGTTTATCACGCGCCGGAGCGTAAACAGCCCGAACACGTCCGACACCCACAGCGTGTCCACGCCCACCTGGTACACTCCCCTGTGCGGGCACTTGAGCATGTACCGCAGCGACGTCGTAAAAAACGGCCGCGGACTTATTACCAGCTCGTCGACGGTCGACGAGTCCTCGGGCAGCGACAGCGTAAGATACAGCGCCGCCACCGGCAGCGGACAGCGATGCCGAACCGATATCTGCATCGGCAGGCTTTCAGTGCGCCGCACCGTGACCGTGGGCATCTGGAACCCTATCTGCGCGCTGTACAGCGTCACCAGCGCCGACAAAAAGCTCAGCACCATCATGACCGCCATGGTCGCGCCTATCACATAGTAGAACATCGAGCCGGTAGACAGCGCCGCCAGCAGCACCGTCACCAGCGCGAGCAGGAATACCAGCCAGCGCCTGTTCATGACAGCTTGACCGGCACCGGCACGGCGCTGACCACGCTCTGCAACACGCGCAGCGCGTCCAGGCCCTTCATGCGCGCCTCAGGCCCCAGCACCAGGCGGTGCTGCAGCACCGGGCCGCACATGCCCTGCACGTCCTCGGGAATCACGTAGTCGCGGCCGTCCAGCAGCGCGGCCGCCTGGCTGGCGCGCAGCAGCGCTATCGCGCCGCGGGTCGACACGCCCAGGCTCAGCGCGCTGTGATGGCGCGAGGTCTGCGCGATGGACGCGATGTAGGAGCGCACCTCGGGCGCCGCATACACACCCGATACCAGCTGTTGCAGTTCGAGTATGTCGGCCGCGGTGCACACGCTTTGCAGATCCTCTATGGGATTGGCGCCGCTGGTGTAGCGCTCGAGTATTTCGACCTCCTCGTCGTGGGTCGGGTAGCCCAGCGATATGCACATGAAGAAGCGGTCCAGCTGCGCCTCGGGCAGCGGGTAAGTGCCCACGAACTCGACCGGGTTCTGCGTCGCCATGACTATGAACGGCTGGGGCATCTTGTACGTCTTGCCGTCGACGGTGACCTGACCCTCCTCCATGACCTCCAGCAGCGACGACTGCGTCTTGGGCGAGGTGCGGTTGATCTCGTCGGCCAGCACCAGCTGGCTCATTATCAGGCCCTGCTTGTACTCCAGCTCGCCGGTCTTGAAGTTGACTATCGAGAATCCCGTTATGTCCGACGGCGTTATGTCCGGCGTAAACTGTATGCGCTTGAACGAGCAGTCCAGCGAGCGCGCCATCGCCGATACGAGCGTGGTCTTGCCCACGCCCGGCACGTCCTCTATCAGCACATGGCCATGGCACAGCAGCGCTATGAACAGCAGCTCCACCGCGTCCTGCTTGCCTATCACCACGCGACCGACATTCTGCTGCAATGCGCTTATGACGCGCCGAGGTTCTTGCATAAGATTATCTCTCCCTATTATCTATATAATATACCTAAAAACCGGCGCACCCTGCGGCCGGCCAGGCGCGCTATCCGGGCGCGCTATGCCGCCCGATGCGCATACTTGTATGAATACAGTATACCGAATAATCGCGCGGTTTACAAGCATGCTTGAAAAAAACCTTGTTTCCGTGGTACACTGTTAACGTTGACGCGCAAAAAAATTACATTGCGCGGCATTAGACGAGCATAAGGAGCGTGAACGGCGGCGTGCATGACGAATACATACTTAACCGACTGATGCAGGGCGGCGCAGTGTCGGGCGAGGCGCTCAGCCGCGAGCTGGGCGTGAGCCGGGCCGCGGTCTGGAAGGACGTGCTGCACCTGCGCGAGGCGGGCTGGCACATAGACGCATCGCCGCGAGTCGGATATCATCTGGTGTCGCCCGAGGACGGGCTGCTGCCCATGGACGTGTACGCAGGCCTTGACACACAGCGCTACGGCCGCACCGCCGAGTACCACGTCGAACTCGACTCGACCAACGTGCGCGCAAAGCAGTGGGCGCAACAGGGCGCGCCCGACGGCGCGCTGGTCGTGGCCGAAACCCAGACCGCCGGCCGCGGCCGGCTCGCACGCAAATGGATATCGCCGGCCGGCATGGGCATATACATGTCGCTCATAATGAAGCTGAACGTGCCCATGCAGCAGCTGGCGCGGGCGATGCCGGCGGTGCCGCTGGGCGTATGCCGGGGGCTGAGCGAGTTCAGCGACGACGCGGTGCGCATAAAATGGCCCAACGACATAGTATGCGCAGGGCGCAAGGTGTGCGGCATGCTGCTCGAGGCGCAGGCCGGCGTGGACGGCGTGGACTGGCTGATAGCGGGCATAGGCATAAACGCGCACCAGCGCATCGAGGACTTCCCCCCGGAGGTGCAGGCCACGGCGGCGTCGATCGATATGCTGACCGGGAGGCGCTGCGTGCGGGCCGAGGTGCTGCGCGCAGTGCTGCGCGAGATCGAGCGCTGCGCCGACATGTTCATATCGGGCCGGGGCGACGCGCTGATGGAAGAGTACTCCCGTGCCAGCGCCACGCTGGGCCGGCGCGTGCGGGTGCTGGCCGGCGACGGCGAATTCGAGGCCGAGGCGCTGCGCATCGCCGACGACGGCGCGCTGATAGTGCGGCTGGACGACGGCGCCGAGCGCGCAGTCTATGCCGGCGACGTGTCGGTGCGCGGGCTGATGGGGTACGTTTGACGGGTTGCGGAGCGCGATGGCGGGGTTTGACTTGCGGCGCTCTGCTATTGGGCTATGATTGGGCAATTGTGCTGCGTTGCGACCGGATGCAGGCTTGGGCGCTACGCTAATTCGGCGCGGTTGGGCGTGCAGTTGCCCGTTGGGGCGGTTGGGGTTTGACTTGCGGAGCTTTGCTATTGGGCTATGGCTGGGCAGTTGCGCCGCGTTGTGACAAAATGTAGGCTTGGGCGCTGCGCAAATTAGGCGCGGTTGGGCGTGCAGTTGCCCGTTGGAGCGGTTGGGGTTTGACTCGCGGCGCTTTGCTATTGGGCTATGATTGGGCAGTTGTGCTGCGTTGCGACTGTATGCGGGCTTGGGCGCTGCGCAAATTCGGCGCGGTTGGGCGTGCAGTTGCCTGTTGGTGCGGCTGGGGTTTGGCTTGCGGCGCTTTGCTATTGGGCTATGATTGGGCAGTTGTGCCGCGTTGCGACCGGATGCAGGCTTGGGCGCTGCGCTAATTCGGCGCGGTTGGGCGTGCAGTTGCCTGTTGGGACGGCTGGGGTTTTACTTGCAGCGCTCCGACATTGTGACACGACTGATACGCATTGACCGCAACTCGCGTCGGCAGATGCACGGTCAACAGCCATTTGCGCACGATACTATTATCGGCCGGCAATAAGGCCCGGCAGGCCGAATGCGCCGCCGGGAGCGCCGTGCCGCACGGCATATGCGGACGCGCAAGGACGGCAGCACGCGCTGAGCGCGGGGCGTGCCGCACGCCGTGTTGCGGGCGCGCAGCTCCGCTCACGCCCCGGCGGCATGGCTCCCGGTTGCCGCATACATATATCCAAATTTACGGCGAAATGCGCTTCTCATATATTTATAAAGAGGTGAATCACAAATGTATTCAGGTCATATATGCGACGTGCCCGGCATACTTGTCGGCCACGCGACCGATGCCGATGCGCTGACCGGCGTCAGCGCGATATACTGCCCGGATGGGGCGATGCCCGGCGTGTCAGTGCGCGGCGGCGCGCCCGGCACTCGTGAGACCGATCTGATGAAGCCCGGCGAGCTGGTCGAGTCGGTACATGCGATACTGCTGTGCGGCGGCAGCGCGTTCGGGCTGGATGCCGCCACCGGCGCGATGGACTACCTCAGCCGCAAGGGCGTGGGACTGGACGTAGGCGTGGCGCGCGTGCCGATAGTGGGCGGCGCGGTGCTGTTCGACCTGGCCATGGGCCGTGCGGACGTGCGTCCCGACGCTCAGATGGGCAAACTCGCGCTGCTCAACGCCGGCGACGACCGGCGTCAGGGCCTGATAGGCGCGGGCACCGGCGCAAGCGTGGGCAAGTTCGCGCCGGGCGCATTGCCCGAACGCGCCGGACTGGGCAGCGCCGCGCTTGAGTCGGATGGGGTCATAGTGGGTGCGCTGGCCGCGGTCAACGCCGGCGGCGACATATACGACCCGTACACCGGCGAGTTCCTGGCCGGCGCGCACGATGCTCAGGGCAAGCCCCAGCCAGTGCTTAACGCGCTGATGGGCGGCGCGCACGCGCGCGAGCTGATCGGCCGCAACACCACGATAGCCGCGCTGGCCACCAACGCGCGCCTGGACAAGGCCCAGACCAACCGCCTGGCCGCCGTAGCGCAGGACGGCTTTGCGCGCGCACTGCGCCCGGCGCATACTCAGCTGGACGGCGACACGCTGTTTGCGCTGGCCACCGGTCAGGTCGAGTGCGACTTTGCGCGGCTGTGCGCGTTGGCCACCGAGGTAGTCGCCCGCGCGATAGCCAACGCCGGATATCTGGCCCGGGAGCGGCGGGCATGATAGTGGGCATAGGCGTGGACGTCATAGAGCCGGAGCGCATAGCCCAGGCCATGGCCAATCCGCGCTTCATCGAGCGCATGTACACCCCGCGCGAACGCGAGCGCATAGCGCAGTCCGGCGCAAATGCCGCGCAGCGCGCCGCCGGCATATTCGCCGCAAAGGAGGCCGCAGTCAAGGCGCTGGGCTGCGGCTTTGACGGCGTGGGGTTTCATGACGTGGAGGTGACAAGCGCCGCGTCAGGCCAGCCCGGACTGGAACTGCACGGTGGCGCGGCAGCGCGGCTGGCAGCGCTGGCCGGCGCGCGCGCGCATCTGTCGATATCGCACATAGCAAGCGCGGCGGTAGCGTTTGTCGTTATAGAGGGATAAACGCATGCGGATGTTGGCTGCGGCCTGAAAAGGCCTGCGCATGCCCAGACGCCATGGGCATGGCGGCGCGGCTGACTTAGTCTATTGAAGCGATGCCGCATTTGAGCGGCGCTTGCTCATTGCGCTGTGCTGCCGGGAGTTGTCGTGTCGTGGCGATGTCGGCTTTGCCCGGGATAACGCGCTAGTGCCATGCTTGCGGCAGTGCGCCGGGCTTTGACTGCACCGACGGGATTTGTCACGGCATTGCGCTGTCGACTTTGTCAAGGACAACACGTTCGTACCATTCTCGAGGCATTGTGCCGGTATTTGGTACACCGCCGAGGATTGTCGCGGCGTGGTACTGTCTGCTTTGCCATTGATAGCGCGTTTTTGCCATGCTTGCGACATTACGCTGGGCTTTGACTACACCGACGGGAGTTGTCACGGCATAGCGCTGTCCACTTTGTCAAGGACAACACGTTCGTACCATCCTCGAGGCATTGTGCCGATATTTGGTACACCGCCGAGGTTGTCGCGGCGTGGCACTGTCTGCTTTGCCATTGATAGCGCGTTTTTGCCATGCTTGCGACATTGCGCCGGGCTTTGACTACACCGACGGGAATTGTCACAGCATAGCGCTGTCCACTTTGCCAAGGACAACGCGCTCGTACCATCCTCGAGGCATTATGCCGGTATTTGGTACACCGCCGAGGATTGTCGCGGCGTGGCATTGTCTACCTTACCATTGATAGCGCGTTTTTGCCATGCTTGCAGCATTGCGCCGGGCTTTGACTACACCGACGGGAGTTGTCACGGTATAGCGCTGTCCACTTTGTCAAGGACAACACGCTCGTACCACACTTGAGGCATTGTGCCGATATTTGGCTGCACCGCCGAAGATTGCCGCGGCATTGCGCTGTCAACTTTGCCATTGATAGCACGTTCTTGCCACGCTTGCAGCATTGCGCCGCGCTCCGACGGCGCTGACGATTGCTGCAGCGCTTTCTCAACCAACGCGATTCACAGGAGGCCTTTATGCGAGTAGTAACCCCAAGTCAAATGCAACAACTCGAACAGCGCTTCATGCGCGAACAGGGCGTGGAATCGTTCGAGCTGATGGCGCGCGCCGCCGATGGGCTGGCCGATGCGGCTGTGCGGCTGCTCGGACGCGCGAACTGGCCGCCGCAGGACGCCGGCGTGCCGCTGGATCTGCCCAAGCTGACCGGCATGAGCGCAGTGGTGTGCTGTGGGCCGGGCGCAAACGGCGGCGACGGCTGGGCACTGGCCTGGCGGTTGTACGACATGAACTGCGAGGTGCTCGCGCTGACGCACGGCACGCCCACGCCCGGTTCCGCCGCGCATCGCAACTATCTTGAGTGCGCCGCAAGCTGGCGCTCGATACGCATAATCGACCTAGCCGGCGCACAGCTCGGCGACCCCGAGGACGGTCAGGCGCTTATTGAGTATCTGACCGGGCTGTGCGGCACCGCGATGCTGCGCGCGCAGCTGTGCGTGGACGCGCTGTTCGGCACCGAGCTGAGCCGCCCGCTGAGCGGCGTGTACCTGGGCATGAGCCGCCTTATGGCGCTGATAGCCGAAAGCGGCGCGCGGGTGCTGGCTGTGGACATACCCTCGGGGCTGGACGGCGCGACCGGCGCCGACACCGGCGCATGCCCCGCCGACATGACCGTCACGTTCCAACACCTCAAGCGCGGTCAGCTGTTCGGCAGCGGCCAGGACGTATGCGGTGAACTGATCTGCCATGACATAGGCATACCCGATGCCTATGCCCCCGCCGATGCGCCGGAGTACCTGCGCCCGGCCGACGTGCGCATGCCCCGGCGACGCCATGACTCACACAAGGGCACATACGGACATTTGCTGACGGTCGCAGGCTCGCACGACTACGCCGGAGCGGCACTGCTGTGCGTGACCAGCGCGCTGCGCGCCGGAGCCGGGCTGGTCACGGCCGGCTGCGTGGCCGAGCTGCGGCCGCTGTTGCAGCTGAGTGCGCCGTCGGCCATGGCGCTGAAGCTGTGCGACGCCGACGTATTCGACAATTCCGCCGTGGAGCGCGCCCGCGACGCGCTGCCCGGCAAGACCGCGCTGGCGATAGGCCCGGGCATGACCCGCCGCGCCGCGCCGGAACTGCTGGCACTGCTGCTGAGCAGCGGTCTGCCCGCCGTGGTGGATGCCGACGCGCTCAACCTTATAGCGCTCAACCCCGACCTGCGCGCGCTGCTCGGACCGCGCCATGTGCTCACGCCGCATCCGGGCGAGATGGCGCGGCTGCTCGGACGCGCGGTAGCCGATCCGGCGGCCGACGCTCGCGCGCTGGCAGCCGAGTGCGGTTGCGTCGTGCTGCTCAAGGGCTGCGCGACCTGCATCAGCGACGGCACGCGCGACTACATGATGAATCCCGGCGTGCCCGGCATGGCGTGCGGCGGCAGCGGCGACGTGCTGACCGGCGTGATAGGCGCGCTGCTGGCGCAGGGCATTGAACCGCTGCGCGCGGCGGCGTGGGGCGCGCTGCTGCATGGCCGAGCCGGCGCGCGCGCGCAGTCCCGCCTAGGCGAGGTGTCCATGAACGCCTCCGACATAGTGACCGAACTGCCCGGTGCCTTCATGGAGTCCATGGCCGCGGCGCGGCGCTGATCGATATGTGCATGCCGCACGTACACCCATGCCAGCCGCGCGGCGGCACCGGCCGTACGCTTGCGCCGGACATACAATCGCACCAAACGTTCACCCATACCAACCGTATATCCGCGCCAACCATACACCTGCGCCAAATGTTCACGCACACCAACCGTTCACATGCACCAACTGCACACCCACGCCAACCGTTCACCCGCGCCAACCGCACACCCGCGCCAACCGCACACCCGCGCCAACCGTTCACCCGCACCAACCGCACACCCGCACCAACCGCACACCCACGCCAACCGCTGCTCCCCGCACTGCGCCAACCTAGCGCAAACATTCCCGGTTCGCCGGCGCACATCATTTCGCGATGCATACATATCCGGGCGGTATATCGCGTAGGATATACCATTGAGCGCGGCGCGCACGGGAAGGCGGGGATGCAAATGGCGGCCAGCAAGGTGCTCATATCGCTGCCGCCCGGGCTGTGCCGGGAGGCCGACGAATTCGCGCATCAGCACGGCATGACGCGCAGCGAGCTTATGCGCCGGGCGCTGAAACAATATCTGGCGCTTGAGCATAGACTGGAACTGAGGGCCGAGTTGAAGCGGGGCTATATCGAAATGGCCCAGCTCAACCAATCGCTCGCCGAGGCGGCGCTGCCGCTGGACGAGGAAGCCCTCGACCTCTATGAGCAGAGCTTGCGGAGCGTGAATAGGAATGATTAGACGGGGCGATATCTACTGCGCCGACCTAAATCCCATAATCGGCTCGGAGCAGGGCGGTGTGCGCCCTGTGCTGGTGCTGCAAAACGACGTGGGCAATCGCTTCAGCCCCACCGTGATAGTGGCTGCGATAACCTCGCAGATAGGCAAGGCGCGCCTGCCCACGCACGTCGAGATCCGCGAGGGCGACTGCGGGCTGGAATGGGATTCAGTAATACTCACCGAACAGCTGCGCACTATCGACAAGCGTCGCCTGCGCGACAAGATGGGCACGCTGCCCCCCGACAAGGTCGACGACGTCGAGCGCGCGCTGAAGATCTCACTGGGCATAATACCGGTATAAAGTACTTGCGCCGCGCGCGAAAGGAGCTTTGGATGACACTCAGGCTTACAAGCGAAAAATTCCGGGACGCAGCCGCTCGGGCGCTGTACATAGCGCTGGGGCTGCTGCTGACCACGCTGGGTTACCGGATGTTTCTGATACCCAATGACATAGCGCCCGGCGGCTTTACGGGCATTGGCCAGCTGGTCAATGCGCTGACGGGCTGGCCGGTGGGCACGGTCGTGCTGATACTGAACGTGCCGCTGTTCGCATTGGGGCTCAGATCGATGGGCTGGCGGTTTGCGCTGGGGTCGCTGGTGGCGACGTTTTTGCTGTCGGCGATGCTTGACTGGCTGCCCACGCCCTACACTTCGGACGACATGGTGCTCTCGACGATATTCGGCGGCATACTTTCGGGCGCGGGATTCGGACTGATACTGCGCGGCGGCGCGTCCACCGGCGGCACTGACATGCTGGCCAAGATAATTCACGAGCGATTGCGCTTTGTCAAGGTCGGCATGGTGATGTTTGCGGTGGACTTTATGGTGGTGTTTGCATCGATGTTCGTGTTCGACGTGACGCGGGCGATGTACGCGGTGATAGCGCTGTTCATATCGACCTGGGTGATGGACCGGGTCATAGACGGCCTCAACACCGCCAAAGCCTACTTCGTCATATCGCAAAATTCGGCGCAGATCAGCCGCCGCGTACAGGCGGAACTCGAGCATGGCGTGACCGCACTCAAGGGGCGCGGCGAGTACTCGGGCGCGGACATGGACGTGCTGCTGTGCGTGGTGTACCGGTTCGAGGCGCCCCAGCTCAAGCGCATCATATCCGAATGCGACGAGCGCGCCTTCGTGATTGCCACCGACGTGCACGAGGCGCTGGGCGAGGGCTTCGAGCGCTATACCTGATCGTGCGGCGCCTACCGGACCCATTTGAACCAGGCGGCACCGGCGCTACGCGCACAAAAGCATTGCCGCACGCGTGCGGGCGATCTGCCGCCGCGTGCGGCGCTTTTGCATTTGCGGGGCCTGCCGGCGCGGGGGTTTACTGAGGCCGCGCATACGGCGGCGCACAGTGCCGGCTCAGCGCGGCGCACCGGGCTTATACTGGAGGCGGCGCCGGGTGACAGCATTGCAAGCCGCCGGCATGCTTGCTCCGCAGAAGTCGCCTGCCAGCGGCCTGAACGTCCGGCGTGGCTGCTGCGGTTTGGGGTATGTTGGGATGCCGGTGGTGCTAATATCCGGCTGCGGCCAACACGCATGTCGGGATGCCAATGCCGTAAATGCCCGGCGCGGCTAACATATTTGCGCTTATGCGACGTCGCGCAGTGCCCTGCCCACAGCGCCATCACTTGCACAGGCGCGCAAACAGTTCAGGCCACCAGTCGTACAGCGCGCAATTGTTCAGAGTCGACTGGCAGGCAAGCATTCTGCATTCTTATTCATTGCTTTGCAATCATAATCAAGCTTAATATGGGCGCTTATGCGACGTCGCGCAATACCCTGCACACAGCGCCGCATGCGCCGTCACTTGCACAGTAACATGAACACGGTTCATGCCGCCGGTCGTACAGCGCATGAATCGTTCAGCGCCGGACGGCAGACAAGCCCTTTGCATTCTTATGCATTGCTTTGCAACCATAATCAAGCTTAATATGGGCGCGTATGCAGCTCCGTGCAATGCCCTGCCCACAGCGCCGCATGCGCTTTCATTTGCACAGGCGCGCAAACAATTCATGCCGCCGGTCGTACAGCGCATGAATCGTTCAGCGCCGAACGGCAGACAAGCCCTTTGCATTCTTATGCACTGATTTGCAATCATAATCAAGCTTAATATGGGCGCTTACGCGACGTCGCGCAATGCCCTGCCCACAGCGCCGCATGCGCCGTCACTTGCACAAGCGCGCAAACAGTTCAGGCCGCCGGTCGTCAAAATAGCCGATGCGCTTGGCCGCGCTGTCCGTTATGTCAATGTCCACGCTCACGCTGCCGCGCGCGTCGCGCACCTCGCACAGCGGCACGCCCTGCGCCGTATACGCAAACGCTATCGGTATCGAACCGCACCGGTGCGAACACCCCGCGATGCACACCTCGTTCTCTATCGCTCGCGCCCGCGCCAGCGCCAGCCACTGGCCGCACTGCATATCGTCATGCATGCCCGTGCCGATCAGGTTGAGCATGAGCGCCGGATGTTCCAGCTCCATAATGCGCGCAACCTCGGGAAAGTGCACCTCGTAGCATATCGGCACGCCTATCGGCCCCAGCGACGTGCGCAGACAGCGTATGCCATCGCCGCTGCCGCGGCCCTTGGCGCGCTCGCCGCCGGTCAGTATGCACTTGGTATATGTATCCACTATGCGGCCCTGTTCTATCGCCAGCGCCCGCTCAAATGCGTGCTGGCCGCGCTCGTCGCGGTAGCCGGCGATTATGCGCGCGCCGCTAGAACGCGCCAGACTCAGCGCTGCCTCCAGCGTGGCGTCATGCAGAAAGCTCTCCGGAAACACGTACAGGTCAGCCTCGCACTGCGTCAGCACGCGCTCGAGTTCGCGCAGTTCGCAGCCGCGCTCCGGCACCGCAAGATACAGCTTCATATTGCAAAACCGCCTTTCATACTATATTTGATATGTTGCCCGGGCGTGCCGCCGCGGCCTGCCGCCTCAATTTGTGCGCCGCCGGCAAGGCTCCACACTGCCCGCCGCCAGGTCCTGCCGGCGCCTCTGCATCCGGCAACTCGCGCGCCATCAAACCGCCGCGCTCAAATCAATCGCCTGAAACTCATCTCCAGGTCGCGGCGCGTTCGACACGCATCACTCCCATATGCTCAATCCGCTTTCACGGCAGCGCGTCAGTGCGGCCTAACTTGCGCGGTCTGTCGCACTTAACCCCGTAGGCGCCTTTGTTCATGGCCTGGCGCCGACCCGCTCCCATGCCCGCGAATCGTCTTGCCTGCTACCGCTTTACGCCTGTCGATTTGCAGCCTTTCCCGGCCGCATCGGCAGCGCGGCTCGATTTGCGCCGTCGGTCGCCATACAAGCCCGCGTCGCCATAAAACAAAGGGAAGCCATGGCGCATGCCACAGCTCCCCCGCACCGACGGCGCTTACTCGTCGGCAAAGTTGTCGAAATAGCCCTGTATGAACACCACCGGCGTGCCCTTGTCGCCGCTGCCGCTCACCAGGTCGCACAGGCTGCCCAGCAGGTCGGTCAGGCGACGCGGCGTCGTGCCCTGCGACTCCATGCTGCCGGTCAGGTTTTGGGACTTGGCGCGTATCGCCTCGCGCGCGGCGCGGTCGGCGTCCTCGCCCGACATGCCCTTGAGCGCATTGTCGGCCAGGTACTTGAGCTTGAGCTCGTTGGGCGTGCCGTTCAGGCCCGCGGTGTAGCCCGGCGATACCACCGGATCGGCCAATTCCCAGATCTTGCCGACCGGATCCTTGAACGCGCCGTCACCGTACACCATGACCTCTATGCGCTTGCCGGTCTTTTCGATCAGCCGGCGCTGCACGTCCTCGACGAACTCCTGGCAATTGCGCGGGAACAGCTTGACCTTTTTGACGCCGCCCTTGTCGGTCGACAGGTTGGAGCCATACAGTCCATAGTCCGGATTGTAGCCGCTGCCGTCCACCGGCGACGACAGTATGTCCGCCATGGAAATCGCAGTCTGCGCGCCCGCCGCCAGCAGCCGCCGGCAGGTGCGCGCGCGCGTATGTATGTCGCACGCTATAACGTGTTTGGTGTGCTTGAGCATTTCGCGGGGATCGTTGGCCAGGTATATCTCGGCGTTGGGCGCTATCTGCTTGTAGAGCGTCACGTAATCCACGCCCGTGAACGGATGCAGTACCTCCGGGCCGAACAGCTCGCGATAGCGCTGCTCACTGAGCACGTCGGTCACCGGGTCTATGCCCTTCTCGTCCAGCATGTCCAGCGACACCAGGTGATTGCCGACCTCGTCGGACGGATATGCCAGCTGTATGTACAGCTTATCCAGCCCGCGCGATATGCCCTCCAGCAGCAGCGAGAACCGGTTGCGGCTAAGTATCGGCAGCACTATGCCGGCCACGCCGCCCGGGAACTTGCGCCGCACATCGGCGGCTATCTGCTCTACGGTCGCGTAATTGCCCTGCGTGCGCGCCAGCACCGATTCGGTGACCGCCAGCACGTCGCGGTCGTGAAACTCAAAGCCCTCAGCGCGCTGCGCCGCCAGCAGCGCCTCAATAACCAGTGCCGCCAGGTCGTCGCCTTCATTGAATATGGGCGTGCGTATGCCCCGCGCCACTGTGCCCACTGTTCTCATCTGAGTATTCCTCCTGTATCATGTCCGGCGCGACGCGCGCGCCCGCCGGATGTCCAGAATTGACTTTACGACTTATGATAGCATACTTTGGAGAGATTTACAAGTTGGGCAAATCGCGAGCGCGCCGTCAATCGTCCCGCCGCACCGGCAGCCCGGCCACATATATCAGGCCCACTATATTTAGAAAGAATCCCGTCCAGAAATAGCCCGTATAGCCTTTCTTACCGGCCAGGCGGTGCGTTATAAATCCCATTATCGCGGCCATCAATATCACTATGAACAGCCATAGCCCCACCGCAATTAGCGCTCTTTGGCCCGCCACAGTAATGGCGTATTGCATGTCCGTAGTCATGGTTAGCACTACTCCCTTCTGAAATGTATTAAGCTGTATACATCGTATGACAAGCTGACCTTGCAGGTGATGATCGATATGGACGGATCGTCAGGATTTGATACATGCAAAAGGCGCGCCCACAGGCAGAGCGCTCACCTCCGCCCGGATATGCACGCATAGATCATTATGCCCGCCGCGACCGCCGCGTTGAGCGATTCGGCCCGGCCCGGCATCGGGAGCTTGAGCCGGTGCGTGGCCAGCGCGCGCACACCTTCTGACACGCCGCGCGCCTCGTTGCCTATGACCAGCGCCACATCGCCCCCCGGCAGGCCCTCAAAGAACGGCGCGCCATCCAACTGCGACGACACCACCGCACACCCCTGCCCGCGCAGTTCACCCAGCGCCTGCTCCAGATCGACCCGCAACGCCGGCACCCTGAACGCCGCGCCCATCGACGCCCGCAACACCTTGGGCGAAAACTCGTCCGGACAGCTGTTGCTCAACAGCAGCCCGTCAAATGCCGCCGCATCGCATGTGCGCCATATCGTGCCCACATTGCCGGGATCCTGCACGCCGTCCAGCGCCACGAGCAGCAATGCACGCCCCTGCGGACAGCCGGACTGCGCGCGTTCCACCGGCGCGCCCGCAGACCGCGCGTCATCGCACTGCCGGCAGCCCCGCGCACGGCGGCACAGCTCGTCCAGCGTCACCGGCGCGGGCGGCTCGACCGCGGCCACTATGCCCTGCGGCGACACGGTCTCGCACAGGCTCTCCAGCACGTGCGGAGCGACGCTGAGCGCGCCCGGCCCGGCGAACTCCGCGTCCACTCGTGCCGGATCGTAGAGCACATCGCGCACCCTCAACCCGCACGCGCGCGCCTCCTCAAGCATCTTGCCGCCCTCTATCAGCATGAGTCCCGCACGGCGGCGCGTGCGCGGTTCGCGCAGCGCGCGCAACGCCTTTACGCGCGGGTTCTGATTGCTAGTGATATCCGGCATGGGTGGGTACCTCCGCTTCTCGTCATGTGGCGGCGCACCACCGCCTCTACCGCCATTATACTGCGCGCGCGACATGCTGTCAAACCGAGCGCAGTATATCAGTCTGGTTTCAGCACTGCGGCATTGAACGCTGCGTCGCGCAGCCGGGCACCCAAACGCGGGCCTGGCCGCGTCGATTATACGTTGGCATTCATGTCGCCGGCCGACATTTTGCCTTGCGAGGCTGGCCTTCGAATTGACGTCCTGGCCGGTTCAATGCCAGTCCGGCCGCGTTGATTCAAGTACGCTCGCTATTTCAAGGTCGGTCCCCGAGTCGTCGGTTTGCACGTCATAGTGCGGCCTGATGAGCCGTCGCGCACTCGCGGAGCTCGAGGCGGTCGCCGAGTCGTCGGCTTGCACGTCATGTTGCGAGGCGGGCCTTTGCGCCGATAGGCCGGCGGCTACCCCCTGAAGTCAGGCGCGCCAATTCCGGCCGGCCCGTTTTTATGCGCGTCCGACCGCACAGAATCACGCCTGCCCTCAAGGGATGCAGGCGTGAACGTTTAGTCACCGATCAGCTCGCGCAGCGCCTGCACTACGGCATCCATTTCAGCATCGGTGCCTATCGTGATGCGCAGGCGATTGGATATGCGCGGCTTGTCGAAGTAGCGCACCAGTATGCCCCGCGCGCGCAAACCCTCAAACAGCGTCCGCGCCGGCACGCGCGGGTGCATCGGGAACACGAAGTTGGCGCGGCTGTCGGGCACGTCAAAGCCCATGTCGCGCAGCTGTGCGGTGAAACGCGCGCGCGTGGCGACGATCATATCGCGGGTATGTTCAAAATAGCCGGCGTCGTCGACTGCGGCGGTCGCCGCCGCCTGGGCCAGCGCGTCGACGGTATACGAATTAAAGCTGTTCTTAATGCGATTAAGGCCGTCTATCAGCCCCGGCGCGCCCAGCGCATACCCCACGCGCAGTCCCGCCAGCGCATGGGACTTGCTCAGCGTGCGCACTATAAGCAGGTTGTCGAACTCGCCCACCGCATCCGCCATCGACTCGCCGCCAAAGTCGCAGTACGCCTCGTCCAATATCAGCGCCTTGCCCTGCGCACGCAGCCCGGCGGCGAGCTGGCTGAGCGCATCGCGGTCCAGCCCCAGCGACGTGGGCGCGTTGGGATTGGCCAGCGCGACCGTATGGCCGGCGATCAGCTCGCGCCACGGCACGCTCAGGTCGTCGCGCACGGGCACCGTGGTATACGGCAGGTCGAACAGCGCCGCATACACCGGATAAAACGTATACCCGATGTCCACGCTGAGCACGCCCTCCGGCCCGACCAGCGCCTCGAACGCAAACGCCAGCACCTCATCCGAGCCGTTGCCCACAAACACGTTCTCAGGCGCAAGCCCATGCCGCCGCGCAATGGCAGTCCGCAGCGCCGTGCACTCGGGATCCGGATAGAGCCGCAGCTGTGCCGCCATGCCCTGCAATGCGGCTTCTATGCGCGGCGACGGCGGATATGCGTTTTCGTTGGTATTGAGCTTTATGTAGTTGCGATCGCGCGGCTGTTCGCCGGGCGTATAGGGGACTATCGTATTGGCCTTGGGGCTCAGGTAATTCATTGTACTATCCTCGCTGTCGTATTTTTGTATATCCGCGGCCGGGGCGCTCCTCGGCCCGCATACTTATATTACCTCATTCTGTCAGCAACGTAAAAGCGCCGGTCATGCGCGGCGGCGCGGACGGCCCGGAAGCAGCTCCATCGATCAGCCAGCGGTTTGCGCGAACCGGTCCGGCGCAAGATTCTGCTCAGTATGTCGGATTGTTCGGCATTTCGCGCTGCCAGGCTGATTTGCTTTGCGGCTTGCGCTGCCTTGCACCTTGGTTTGTGCGGAATTATGCGCCGCGCCTTGCTTTGTGGCTTGCGCTGTCAAGCGCCTTGGTTTTCTTGGCGTCATGCGCCGCGCCTTGCTTACCGGCCTGCGCTACAAAGCGCCATACCTTACTCAGCGGCTTACACCGCCCAGCGCCGCGCCTTACTCAGCAGCTTGCGCTGCAATGCGCCTTGGTTTGTGCGGCGTCATGCACTGCGCCTTGCTCAGCAGCTTGCGCCGTCAAGCGCCTTGGTTTGTGCGGAATTATGCGCCATGCCTTGCTTTGCGGCTTGCGCTACAAAGCGCTATACCTTGCTCAGCATCTTCCACTGCCCAGCGTCGCGCCTTGCTCAGCGCAATGCACAGTTCAGCGCCGCAGCTTTGACTGGCCTCGCGCCGCTCAATTCTGTTGACAGCTACACTATATCATGCTAAAGCGATAAAGTCAAGCCGCCCACATGCTTTTTACGCATATGTGCGAGCTCCTCGCCCAGCAATTGATCCATCAGCCGATCCATGTCCGACGCCGACTCAGCGCGAAGCCGGACAGACCCAACCGCGCGTGAACGCGCCGCGGCACAACCTGATACAGCTGGATTGCAGGCAATCGTCTCGCCCGGCGAATCGCGCTGCTCTGGCGCGGAACTGCCGTTTGCCTCCCTCGGTTCCGCATTGGATGCGCTCGGTGTTTGCGCAATCGGATCGGCTTTAGGCGAGCCTGCGTTCATGTTTGTACGCGATGCGCTGTAATCCAGCGAGCGCTGAACCGGGTCATAATTGGTAACTTCAGCCAATATTGGTGCTTCTTCATCTATTGCAATTGATTTTTCATGCGATTTCTGAGCGCAGTCATCTCCCGAATATTTGAAATTGCATGCATATTCGCGCCTGAATCGCCTGCGTACGGCATGTGTTTTTTGATGATCCGCCGATTGCCCGGCGGTATTTGCAGCGTCTGCATTTAAATAATCAAAAGGTATTTGCGTTGTATTTTCGATGTGTTCACTATCAATTACTTTGTCACGTAATGTCGCCGTTGAATCGTGCACTAAATTTGTACGTGTACTACGCCTCGGACGATACTCATCGGTCGTGTATTTTGCATATTCAGCAGATGGTATATCAGGGTCAGAGCGCTCAGTATCACGGTTTTCAGTAGCATTCGCCAAGCTATGCACGTGTGCATTTGCATTATCCATGCGCCGATCCGCCAGCAGTGCGCCGATCTGTGACAAACTCAACCGCTCGTCATGCAGTGCCGAATCGCCGCGTTCCGCCAAATTCGCGGCGTCTACCGTGGCGCAATAGTCCTTTAACTCATGTTCATCCGGCAAATTTTGCCAGTCCGGCTCAGTCGGCAAGTTCATCGAACTGGCGCTCTGCGGGCTATGGACTTCCGCGCTCGTTGCTTTTACGCTGTCTGCCACGCTTTCATAAGCGCGAACCGCTGCGCCACGGGCATTTGCCTCGGCTCGGTCAGCCTTAATGCAGGCTGAAGCGCCGATACCGATATGCGTACCTCTGGCGCGCGCACTCGCACCATTGAAGACCGTTGGCCCCGCGTCGATGCGCTTGTTCCCGCCGCTATCGGCCAGCGGACTGCCATACGCACCCGCGACCCCGCCGCTGTCAGAAATCGATGCATCGTCGGTGCGTGTGGCTTTACTGCCGCTTGTTCCGGGCCTGACGCCAGCATCTGCGGTTTCGATTTTGCCGCATATCGCTTCTGCGTCAGTTCCAGAGGTTTCGCAATTGCCGGCTGCCGGGCCAGCGCCAGCACTTGCAGTTTCGCTTATGCTGACCGTCGACATAATGCCCGCAGCTTTGCCTTCGCTTGCCATCGACATGGCGTCCGCGGTCTCGCTCTGGCCGACTGCTGAGCCAGCGCCAGAAGCTTTGGCTTTGCCGAACGTCTTCCTTACGCCAGCAACTTCGATTTTGCCGAATTTCGCTCCTGTGCCAGCAGTTTCACATTCGTCGACCGCCGCTCCTGTACCAGCAGTTTCACATTCGTCGACCGCCGCTCCTGCGCCAGCAGTTTCACATTCGCCGACCGCCGCTCCTGTGCCAGCAGTTTCACATTCGCCGACCGCCGCCCTTACGCCAACAGCCCTGCTCTTGCCGGCCGCCGCTCTTGTGCCCACGGCTTGACTTTTGCCGGCTGCCGCCTCAACGCCATCGCCCACGGGTTTGCCGTTGTCGAGCATCGGCTCCTCGTCGGCATCCGCGGCCATGGCGCCGTAGACCGCCGTACCAGCGCCGCATGGCACGCTTATCTCCAGCTTCATGCCATCGCCTACTGCACGCACATACAGCCGCGCGTCCATGCCCGTAGCGCGCAGGCCGCTGACCAGCTCCTGCGCCGCGTTGACAATCAGCCGGCCATCGCGTATGTAGCCATGCGCGCTGCGCCGTGAAACGGCGGGCGGTTCAGGCTCGGCCAACCGGCCCGCCAGCGCATCCAGATCGGCTGGCGCATAGCCGTGGAACCGCTCCAGATCGCGCCTGAGCTGACGCTCGCGCTGCGGCGCGGGAGTCCGGCGGCAACTGTTCTCACACAGCGCCGCCAACAGGCATTCCTCATTCAGCGCCGGCAGCACGATGCATTCCAGCTCCTCCATGCCCAGCGCCCGGCATGCCGCCAGCCGCCGGGCGCCCGCTACCAGTTCATACCCATTTCCGCGCGCCCGCACAAGTATCGGAGACAACAACCCCAGTCGCGCTATCGAATGTTTGAGCGCATCCAACTCGCCATCTGGCGCAGTGGACGCGCTCGCGTGTATACTGTCGGTTTGAATTATGCTTATCTGTCTGTGTGTGCGCCGCTTCACTCGCGCCGGTTCCAGACAAAACGGCATGTCTACCCTCCCGCCGGGCAAAATTTCGTCTCCTCAGCATGCCGTCATACTCGCTTGCCCTACTAAGCGTGTATTTATTCGCGACGCACCGGCGATTTTCCTGCTGCCGGCGTGCAGGAATCGTTCGACGGTTTGCGCCATTCCGCGACGCGTTTTGCGCGAGGGGCGCGTGTTTATGCCGATGCCGCTTATGTGCCGCCGGACGGCAGCGCGTACGCCTTGCCGGCAGCCATGAACCGGTTTATGTATATTTATTCCATGTATGTTCTGAACGTTGTCCGTTCCGCTCTTCGAATTACATTATTTAGATTCCTATCTGTAACGAGTGTAATCCGTTTATGCATTTTCCCCTGTAGCCATGCCGATGGCAAATGCATTTCATCGCCGATTCCGAGGCTATGCACGCGCATCTGCCATACACCGATATTTGCATCCGAAATCAAACAAACGCGCTGCATGCACTCATATTTTCAGCAACGCCGACGCGCTGCTCAATCGCACATTTTGGCATAAGCACAACGCGCTGCTCAATCGCACACCAATTCTTACATAATACAGGCGCGCCTGATCTCACCCGCGTGCCGCCTCAACTATCGCCCGGGCATTTGCCTCTATCAGATCAAACCTGCGCCCGGCGATCAGCGCCCGGTCGGTCAGCGCGCCGCCCACGCCCAGCCCGGATACGCCCGCGCGCATAAACTCAGCCGCATTGGCCGCGTTTACACCGCCGACCGCAAACATCGGCACATGCCCCAGCGGCGCGCGTATGCTCTTTATGTAGCCCGCGCCCAGCTCGCCCGCCGGGAATATCTTGACTATGTCGCAACCCGCCCGCACCGCGCGCATTATCTCAGTGGGCGTCAGCGCGCCCGGCAGCGACGCCATGCCCAATGCGCGGGTCTGCGCTATGACCGCCTCGTCCACATCCGGCGATATTATATATGTAGCGCCGGCATCGTGGGCCATGCGCACCTGTTCGGGCGTGAGCACCGTGCCCGCGCCTGGCAGCACCCGCCCATTAAACTCGTCGGCTATCGCGCGTATCGCGCGCAGCGTGTCAGGCCAGCTCTCAGGCGCGCGCTGGTCGAACGTTACCTCTATCGCGCGCACGCCGCCCGCTTCCAGCGCCCGCACCAGCGGCAGCATGTCCTCACTGGCCACGCCCCGCACAATCGCTATTATGCGGCCCTCCGTCAGCCGCGCCGCTGTACTGTTCATAGTGTGCCTCCTTTCGCAAATGCATCGTCATGTCAAGCGGCATCCGAGCATGCGCCGCATATGTCGTTGCGTCAATGTGCCGACGTCACATCGTCGGGATGTGCGCGCCATACCGCATTGCCACACCGTCCGGACGCACACGCCATGCCGCGTTGTCACGCCGTCCGGATGCGTGCGCCCTACAACTCACGCCACACCGTCCGGACGCATCATCTTGCCGCGTTGTTACACCATCCGGACGCATGCGCCTTGCAATTCCCGCTACGCCATCCGGATGCGTGTGCCATGCTGCGGTGTCACGCCGTCCGAACTCGTGCGCCATGTTACGTTGAAACGTCGTCTGGATGCGTATGTCATGCTGTGTTGAAACGCCGTCCGGATGCATTCGCCTTGATGCGTTGAAACGCCGTCTGGATGCGTGCGCCTTGCTGCGTTGAAACGCCATCCGGATACGTGTGCCATGCCGCGGTGTCACGCCGTCCGGATGCATTCGCCTTGTTGCATTGAAACGCCGTCTGGATGCGTGTGTCATGCTGTATTGAAACACCATCCGTACGCATACTCCATGCCGCATTGTCACACCATCCTGACGCATGCGCCATGCCACTCCTGCCACACAATCCGGCCGAACACTCCGTCCCACTCCGCCGCGATATGCCGCCCGCGGTCACGCGCGCCCGGCCTTCAGCTTTTCGAGGTATACCATCAGCACCTGCACGTCGCCCGGCGACACGCCCATCATTCGGCTGGCCTGACCCAGCGAGCGCGGCTTGAGCCGCTGGAGCTTCTGGCGCGCCTCGATGCGCAGACCGGTTATCGCCATGTAGTCGGTGTCCTCGGGCAGCAGCTGGGCCTCAGCGCGCCTGAACTGGTCGATCTGTAGCTGCTGGCGCTCCAGATACCCCTCGTACTTTGCGCGTATCTCGGCCTGTTCCATGGCGCCCGGGGCGTCGCTGTGCAGTTCGGGCGCCAACTCCGCCAGATCGGCAATGCGTATGCCTGGGCGCTTGAGCACATCGCTGGCCCGCCCTGAACCGTCCACCGGCGGTTCACCCCGGCTGACCAGCAGCGCGTTCAGGCCGGCGTCGCCGCGCAGCTGCGTCGAATTCAGCACGCCGGTCAGCCGCTCGGTCTCGGCGGCCTTGCGCTCGAACCGCGCCCAGCGCGCGTCGTCCACCAGGCCCATCCTCCGGCCCTCGGGCGTGAGGCGCATGTCGGCGTTGTCCTGCCGGAGCACCAGACGGTACTCGGCGCGCGAGGTCATCATGCGATATGGCTCGTCCACGCCGCGCGTCGTCAGGTCGTCCACCAGCACGCCCATGTACGCCTGTGCGCGCGTGGGCAGGAACGGCGCGTCACCGCGCAGTTTCATCGCCGCATTGAGGCCCGCTATCAGGCCCTGAGCCGCGGCCTCCTCGTAGCCCGACGTGCCGTTTATCTGGCCTGCGAAGTACAGCCCGGGTATGTCGCGCGCCTCCAGCGTCGGGCGCAGGCAAGTCGGATCGATGCAGTCGTACTCTATCGCGTACGCCAGCCGCGTCAGCTGTGCGCGCTCCAGCCCCGGCACGCTGTGGTAGATCTCCCACTGCATGTGCTCGGGCATGCCGGTGCTCATGCCCTGCACGTACCACTCGAACGTGTCCAGGCCCTCGGGCTCTATGAATATCGGATGGCGCTCCTTGTCGGCAAAGCGCATGACCTTGTCCTCGATGGACGGACAGTAGCGCGCGCCGGTGCCGCGTATCAGCCCCGAATAGCCCGGCGCCAGCGCGATGTTGTCGCGTATCAGCTTGTGCGTCTGAGGCGTCGTGTAGGTCAGGTAGCACATCGCGCGGTTCTTCAGTTCGCCCTCGGTCATGAACGAGAACGGCGTTATCGGATCGTCGCCGGGCTGAGGTATCATCTTGTCGAAGTCTATAGAGCGCACATCGACGCGCGCGGGCGTGCCGGTCTTGAACCGCCGCAGTTCAAAGCCGAGTTCGGTCAGCGCGTCGCTCAGCGGCCCCGCCGGGAACAGTCCCTGTGGTCCGGCCTGCCATGTCGCCTCGCCGATTATTATGCGGCTCTTCAGGTACACGCCGGTGCACACTATCGCAGTCCGGCAGCGGTACCGCGCGCCGGTCAGCGTGACGACCGACTCGACCTGGCCGCACCTTGTGTCTATGCGCGCGCACTCGCCCTGGCGCACAGTCAGATGTTGCTGGTGTTCGAGCGCGGCGCGCATCCGGCGCTGATAGGCGCGCTTGTCGGCCTGCGCGCGCAGCGACAGCACCGCCGGGCCCTTGGACGTGTTGAGCATGCGCGACTGAATGAACGTATCGTCTATCGCGCGGCCCATCTCGCCGCCCAGCGCGTCTATCTCGCGCACAAGGTGGCCCTTGGCCGTGCCGCCTATCGCCGGATTGCACGGCATCAGCGCGATCGAGTCGAGGTTGAGCGTCAGCATCAGCGTCTCAAACCCCAGCCGCGCACACGCCAGCGCGGCTTCCACACCGGCATGGCCCGCGCCTATCACCACCACATCGTACATTCCGGCTTCAAATTCCATATATCCATACACGCCTTTCTGTAAAAGCCGCCCCGATCCGGCGCGGGGCCGGACCTTCAAACGGCGGCAGGGTATCTTGTCGCAAGCGATCCAAAGTAATGCCGCGGCCTGACCCGGCACGGCGACCGTCAGCTCGATGCAAAGCCGCATTGCGGAGCATGCGCCCCGGTCGATGCGCTCATGGCCGGCGCAGTCGATTCAGCCCGAGCATTGCGCCGCATGCGCGGGGCTTGTTGCCGCGCATGAACTGCCGCATGCAGCTGTGCAGGCCTGACATGCAGGTAACGAGTCAATCGCCGGCTGCCGGCCATTGCCCAGCGCAGACCGCGCTATCGCGGCGCCGCCATTGTCGATTCAACGGCTTGCGCTTCAACTTGTGCCGTCATCATGCAGCCCATGCCGCTTTAGAAACATGCATTTCAACAATGCTGTTGCCATCCCGATCATGTCGCTTTTGCAACATGCGCTTCAGCAGCGCCGTTGCCATGTCGATCATGTCGCTTTTGCAACATGCACTTCAGCAGCGCCGTCGCCATGCCGATCATGTTGCTTTTGCAACATGCGCTTCAGCAGTGCCGTCGCCATGCCGATCATGTACCTTTTGCAGCATGCGCTTCAGTAGCGCCGTCGTCATGCCGACCATGTCGTTTTGGAAACATGCGCTTCAGCAGCGCCGTTGCCATCACGATCATGTCGCTTTTGCAACATGCATTTCAACAACGCTGTTGCCATCACGATCATGTCGCTTTTGCAACATGCGCTTTAGCAGCACCGTTCCATCACGATCATGTCGCTTTTGCAACATGCGCTTCAGCATCGCCGTCGCCATGCCGACCAAGCTGCCACAATAAGTCCATCAGTCCCCGGCCGCGCAGCCAAATCCCTGGATCAGCGTAGATAATTATACCGCGCCGCGCGCAAGTGTTCAACGGTGTGCGCGAGTTTTTCACGTATACATGCGCACGCCGAATGAACATGTCACACCTGTTTGACCGCCTTGCAGGAAAATCATGCGGCAATGGCGAACATTAATCGCAGCACCTAAAATCGCACGATTGGAGGTTACACAAATGAGCGATATCATGCTGAAAGACATTAAGCCCACCAGCGGTGTCACGCTTGAGCGCGAGGGCGAGGGCTGGGCGCTGACGATACCCGCGGCGGGCGGAGGCATCGTGCTGGACGGCGTGTGCGCGGCCAGCCAGCGGTTCCTGGTGTTCGACCTGGACGTGCGCGAACAGCACTGCGCCGTGATGAGCCTTAACTGCATCGAACCGGGCGGCGCATTGGGACTGGAGATGCGCTTTGGCGCGATGCCGTTCAAGGCGCGCATATGCCTGGATATGAACTGGATGGACGCGGCGCAGCTGTTCCCGGGCCACACCTGCGGCCAGCTCAAAGTGGTTATACACGGCCACCGCGTGCACCGGAGCGCGCTGGAGCGGGTCGAACTGCGCTGCGCGCCGTGCTACCACGACGTACATCTGTACATTGAGAACCTGCGGCTGACCGACGAGCGCCCGACCGAATACCCGCTGCCCGACGTGAAGCTGATAGACAAGTTCGGCCAGCTCAAGACCCGCGAGTGGCCCGGCAAGACCCACACCGAACAGGAACTGGTCGAGCGGCTGCGCGCGGCGCTCAACGCCGAGGACGACGGCTACCCGGTCGCCAGTTGGGACAGGTACGGCGGCGATTCCGCGCGCCATATGGCCGATGGCACGGGCTTCTTCCGCGCGCTCAAGCAGGACGGGCGCTGGTACCTGCTCGACCCGGACGGCAACGCGTTCTTCTCGACCGGCCCCGACTGCACGGTGATTCGCAGCGACGCGCGCATAGACGGCATGGAGGGCCTGCTGGATGAGCTGCCCGACCGGAATGAGCTGCCCGAGCTGTTCGTAAAGAGCGAATTCCCGACGCCGGGCGATCTGCGCAAATGCGAGCTGTTCTCGTATACCCAGTGGAACCTGCGGCGGGCGTTTGGCGAGGGCTGGTTCAGCGCGTTTGCCAAGTACGTGGGGCGCATGCTGCGCGGCGCGGGCATGAACACGCTGGGCAACTGGTCGGAGCGCGAGCTGTTTGCGCGGGCAGGACTGCCGTACGTGATGCAGCTGAGTCATTTCCCGACGACGCAGACGTTGATTTTCCGCGACTTCCCGGACGTGTACTCGCCCGAGTACGCCCGCAACGCCGATGAATCCGCGCGCGAGCTGTCCAAGTTCCGCAACGACCGCTATATGATAGGCTACTTCCTGCGCAACGAGCCGAGCTGGGCGTTTGTGGATGGGCTCATAATCGCCGACGAGGTGCTGCATACTCCGCAGCCGTCGTACTGCCGCGCGGCGCTCAAGGACTTCCTGCGCGAGCGCTACGGCGACATAGCCGCGCTCAACGCGGCATGGGGCACCGCGTACGACAGCTACGACGCGCTGGACGAGCCGATAGAGTGCGCCTCGGCGCTCAGCGCCGCATCCAACGCGGATATGCGCGAGTTCTCACGCCGGATGCTCGATCTGTACGTGGGCACACCCACGCGCGCATGCCGGCGCGTCGACCCGAACCACATGAACCTGGGCATGCGCTGGGCATGGATATCCGACCCGGACATAGTGACGGGCTGGAAGTACTTCGACGTGTTCTCGATAAACTGCTACTCGTTCGACCCGACGGCTGCGCTGGACAACGTGGGCAATCTGGGTGTGGACCTGCCGGTGATGATAGGCGAATTCCACTTCGGCGCGATAGACGCGGGCCTGCCGTCCACGGGACTGAAGGCCGTGCCCGACCAGCACGAGCGCGCCAAGGCATATAGGTACTACTGCGAGCGGGTCGCGGCGCATCCTCAGGGCGTGGGCTGCCACTACTTCCAGTGCTTCGACCAGTTCGCGCTGGGACGCTTTGACGGCGAGAACTACAACATAGGCCTGCTGGACGTGACCCTGCGCCCGTATGACGAGATGTTCAATGCCGCGCGTGAGAGCGCACAGCACATCTATGCGATAAACGCCGGCGAGGCCGCGCCCACCGACGAACAGGCGCGCACGATACCCATGATAGCGTTCTAATGCCCTCAGCGCCGCGCGCCGGGTGGCAGGATGGCAATTGAATCGCCAAGGCCGGCAGTGCTGACGTGTTTTCCGCTATGCCGGCAGCGCTGACGCCTTTCGCAACTACGCCGGCAACGCTGACGCCTTTCGCCGATACGACGGCAACGCTGACGCCTTTTGCTGCCACGCCGGCAACGCCGACGCCTTTTGCCGACATGCCTGCAACGCTGACGCATTTTGCCGCTACGATGGCAGTGCCGACGCACTTCGCTACCACGCCGGAAGCGCCAACGCCTTTTGCCGCTACGACGGCAACGCTGACGCCTTTCGCCGACACGCCGGCAACGCTGACGCCTTTCGCCGACACGACGACAACGCCGACGCCTTTTGCGGCTACGCCGGCAACGCTAAAGTCATTTGCCGTCACACCGGTAACGTCGGCGCCTTTTGCCGCCACACCGGCACCCCAGACACCTTTTACTGCCACACCGGCAACGCCGACGCCCATCGCCGCCACGCCGGCAGCGATAGGCGCAGTGAGCTGTCATGTCATAAAGTGCCGGATAATTTCAGGCCGCTCCGGCTGCGGCGCGACGATATCATATGCCCGGTGGGCCAAGCGCCTGCCGGGCATATCTGTTTTATCAAAAGTACGCCCCGGTCATGGTACGCTGCCGGCAAATCATGCCTGCGCAAGCGTCCATGCCGGGGCGTTTTCAACCTCGCATATGGCTTATGCCCTGCAGCGCGGCCAAACGCGTATTGGCTGCGACGCGGCGCTGCAACATTCCGCATTTCGTATGCCGCACTGCGTCATACGCGCGCAGGCTCTGGCATCGGACTTTGCAGGCGCATCAAAGCCCGCCCATTGCATCATGCCAACATTTGCCATTCATTAGACCAATCGCACCGGATCATATTGCGCAAGCCCCGCCGTCATGAGCCGCGCCGCCTGCGCCGGTATCGCAGGCCAACTTGCTTTATGCGCACCGGCGTGGACGCGTTGCATATAAACGACCTACGCTCACATAATCTGCGGCGGCGCGTTCAAGAATAAGATACTGAAAAAACTCGCGCACGGCGGCTCAAACAGGCAGGAATGCGGCGCAGCTGTGTCGAATACGAACGGGCTTGCCATTTTTGGCCCGGGGTTCCGGGCAGACATATAAATAACGCTTCAAAACAGGAGGAGCCAATGACCCGCGAACAACTTCGCAGGCTCGCCGGCGATGAGATATACGCCGCCGGCGCGCAGTTTTATCAAAATCAGGGCGTGCGCGAGGTCACGCGCAGCCAGCTCGCCGCATCGGGCACACAGGCCTCCAGCGGCTTGCAGTTCATTGTAAACGATACCCCGCGCCGCACCGTGGCCGTGCGCGCCGACGCCCGCGCCGCAATCTGCAATTGCGAGATCTATCAGCGCGAACTGGCCCAAAACGGCCGGCGCGTATGCCCGCATGTGGTCGCCGCGATACTGTACTACCTGGCCAGCGGCAAGGCCGACGAATACTTCTCGCGCGTGGCGCTGGAGGCCGGCGACTCGCTGCTGAGCTCATATGAGCCGGTCATACACGAGACGCAGCTCGTGCTCGAACCCACGCTGCACATATCCGCGCCCGCGCTCAAGGCCGCGCACAACTCCGCCGGCGCGCTGACCGGCCAGGATAACGCCGCGCTGGCGCCCGCCACGATATCGCTGCGCATCGGCAAAAAGCGCTCGGATCGCTCCGGGCGCATGTACGCGGTGCGCTCGATGCCCAAGTTTCTGCGCGGACACATGGCCCGCCAGGAGGTCGAATTCTCCAAGTCGTTCACATACCAGCCGCAGTGGATGGAGTTCACCCAACCGCAGTTGCCGCTGCTCAGGCTCCTGTGCGAGATATTCACCACGATAGAACCCGCCGAGCGCGCCGGCTACAAGCTGGTCGCCGACGCGCGCATGCTGCCGATACCGCCGCTGATGATGACGCGGCTGCTGCGCATACTGTCGGCGTGTCCGTTCCGGCTGGCGATAGGCGAGCGCGAATACGAAATAGAGGAGATCACCCGCGAGGCGCTGCCGCTAAGGGCCAGCCTGGACACCGCTGGCCGCGATATAGAGCTCAGCGCGCGCGTGGAGGGCGGACGGCCGATACCGCTCGACCTGGACGGCGAATTTGTGTTTCTGGGCGGCGCGGTGTACCGGCTGGCCGCCAACCGGCGTCAGGCGCTGTTCCCGCTGATAAAGCAGCTGGCCAGCGGCGTCAGCTCGTTCAGGTTCCAGCCGCGCCAGGCTGAGCGCGTGATAAGCGAACTGTTGCCGCAGCTCAAGCTCGCCGCGTCGGTCGCGATAGGCGACAACCTCAAAAAGCGCATAGTCAATGAAAAGCTGCTGCCGCGCGTATACCTGGACCGCCAGGGCGCACAGACGCTCAGCGGCGGCATATCGGCGCGCGTGAAGTTCCGCTATGGCAATATAGAGATAGACCCGTTCGCGCCGGCCGGCACGGTCGCGATGACCGAGGCGCGCGGCGCAGAGGAGGGCTTCACCGAATACGATCCCGACGATCCATTTCGCGAGGTCGCGCCCGAACGCGTCGACAATCAGCCCAGCGAGCGCCCTCAGCCCGGCGAACTGCTACTGATGCGCGACGCCGAGGGCGAGCGCTCGATAATCGACATACTGTCGGGCTACGGGTTCAAGGTGCGGCTGGGCGAGGTCCATCTGACCGGTCAGGACGAGATATACGAGTTCTTCGTAGACGGCATAAAGGAGCTCAGCAAGGTCTGCGAGGTGTACTGCTCGGACTCGTTCAGGCGCATGACGCCGCGCAAGCTGATACCGCGCGGCCGCAGCTACATATCCGACGGCAAGCTGCTGATGAGCCTGGAGGGCGAACTGGGCGAGCTGCCGCCGCAGGAGCTGGTCGCGATACTGGCCGCGCTGCGCGACCGCAAGAAGTACTTCCGGCTGCACAACGGCTCGATGCTGTCGTTGGACGAGGTCGGCGCGGACTGGCTGGAGCTGGCCGACGCGGTGGCCGACGCGGGCGTAGTCAGAAAGAGCGGCGTGCTCGAGCTGGAGAGCTACCGCGCGACGTACCTCAACTCGCTGCTAAAGGGCCTTAGCAACATGAGCACCGACGAATCGGTCGACAGCGCTTCGCGGCTCGAGGCCCCGACCGACCCGTGTCCCGAGGAGCTCGCCGCGACGCTGCGCCCGTACCAGGTGCGCGGATTCGAGTGGCTGCAGGCGCTCTACAAGCTGCATCTGGGCGGCGTGCTGGCCGACGACATGGGCCTGGGCAAGACGCTGCAGATGATAGCGCTGATGCTCTACGCAACTCAGCGCGACGGACGCATGCCGTCGCTGGTCGTAGCGCCCACGACGCTTACGTACAACTGGCTCAGCGAGCTGAACAAGTTTGCGCCGCAGCTGCGCGCGCTGGTGCTGGACGGCACCCGCGTAAAGCGCCAGGAGCTGATAGAAAAGCTGCAAAAGCAACACGACGTGGACGTGCTGATAACCTCATACCCGCTGATACGGCGCGACGGCGAGCTGCTGGGCGAATTCAAGTTCCGCTTCTGCATACTCGACGAGGCCCAGAACATAAAGAACGCCCAATCGGTGGGCGCGGAGGCCGTGCGCCAGATAGACGCGCTGAGCCGCTTCGCGCTGACCGGCACTCCTATGGAAAACCATCCCGGCGAGCTGTGGTCGATATTCAACTTCGTGATGCCGGGCTACCTGCTGAGCAACAGCGCCTTCATGCGCCAGCATGGCCAAGGCCAGAACGCCGAACAGCTCCGAACCAAGCTGCGGCCATTCCTGCTGCGCCGGCTCAAGCGCGACGTGCTGCCCGAGCTGCCCGAGAAGGTCGAGCAGACGATCGTGGCCGAGCCCACGCCCGAACAGCTGGACGTGTACAAGGCGTCGATGCTGCGGCTGCGCGGCCATGTGCAGGAGCTGCTGGGCCAGAGCGAGGGCGGTACGTCGGCGTTTGGCCGCAGCCGCATAGAGGTGCTCTCGGCGATAACCGAGCTCAGGCAGATCTGCTGCCATCCGAAGCTGTGCCTGGACAACTACGAGGGCTCCTCGGGCAAGCTGGAGCTGCTTATGGACATACTGCCGGGCGCGCTGGAGGCGGGGCACCGGGTGCTGCTGTTCAGTCAGTTCACCTCGATGCTGAGCATAATCAAGCAGCGCCTGACCGAAGCCGGCATAAAGTGGCTCTACCTGGACGGTCAGACGCCCGCCGAGGAGCGCATAGCGCTGGTCAAGCAGTTCAACGCGGGCGCGGAGGCCGGCGAGGATGCCGCCGACGTATTCCTGATATCGCTCAAGGCGGGCGGCTCGGGCCTGAACCTGACCGGCGCCGACATGGTCATACACTACGACCCGTGGTGGAACCCCGCCGTCGAGGATCAGGCCACCGACCGCGTGCACCGCATCGGTCAGACGCGCTCGGTGCAGGTGCTCCGGCTCATCACCAAGGACACCGTCGAACAGGGCGTGCTCGAGATGTCGCAGCGCAAGCGCGCGCTGTTCGATCAGGTCATAACCTCGGGCGATACGATACCCACCCAGCTCACCGAACAGGAGATACTGGCGCTGTTCCAGCTGTGAGCAGGCGCGCGGGCGACGCTCGCGCGTGTTCGAAATATCCCGCGGACGCAATCTCACGTTCGCGGGATATTTCATGTCGTGGGCGATTCCGGCACGCGGCCGGGCGGATTGCCGCCGGATTGCCTTTAAGCGCCGGGCCGGTTTCATCAGGTTGAGCTTTGCGGCGCAATGCGCCGCCGCGTCCGATTCCATATCAATCTGAATGCCGAGTCACGCGCCGGCACGCATATCTGATTTTCACCGGATGGTGCTGGATTTTCAGCCCGCATAACAGATTCCTGAGTTGCGCAAAGTTCATATTCTGAAAATGCGGGTGAATCGCACATTGGGCGCGCGCTTTGCCCGAAACGCAATCCGCGCATGGTTAGTATGATTTTCGCCGGATGGTGCCGAATTTCCAGCCTGCAAAGCAGATTCCTGAGTGCACACCAAGTTCATATTCTGAAAATGCGGGTGAATTGCGCATTTGGCGCGCGCGCTGCCCGAAACGCAATCCGCGCATGGCGGGCATGTCCTCAGCCGTGCCCGGATTTGAGTAAAAATTATGAAAATAACTTCTGCGCTTTCCGCTCATCCCGACTTGACACGGATTGAGTCGCAATATATACTCATAAGTAAGGTGCCAATCTCACTTCATGCGAGCAAAAGGAGGTAGTGAGCTGTGTTCAAGAAGTTGCTGTCCGAAATACTGGCTGTTGCGATGGCGTTCGGATGCATTGGATCAGTTGCGCTGGCCGACGAGCTGGCAACCACAGACCCAGTCGCACAGGCAACTGCAGAAGTCGCCCCGACCGACGCGCCCCAGGACGATACCCAGTCTGACAATACTACTGAATTGCCCGATTACGATGAACACTATTCGCCGCACGTATCCGACATAAGCCTGGCCGCCGGCGAATCGGTGACCGTGGACGTGATCGACATGGCGCATGAGGGCGCACGCTTGCCCGAGTCCGCCAAACTCCAAAGCGTCGAGATCATGAATCAAGACCTGAGCGACGCAGTGACCGTCGAATACGCCTCCGACACGGGCAAACTCACGGTAACGACTACGGCTGAGTTTGACGCCGACACCGAATGCGTGCTGCAGTTCTATTCGGCCGGCGCAGACGGCGGCGCTGACCCGTCGCACCAGTACGACCCCGCGACCTTCACGATAACCTGCGACGCCGCGACCGCCGCACCCACGCCCGCAGCCGACGCAGTGAAATTCGACCGGATCGGGTGGATAGAAAACTTCGGCACCAGGATGACGCTGCCCAATGGCACGTCCAACTGCGTGGTGGTGTTCTATGCGACGAACGAAAACGGCGACATAACTCCGCCTTCCTCGCACAGTATGTCGTTTGTCTACGAGTCGACCTATTACTTTAATGCACGCCTCGATAATTACTATATCTACCACGACGACGGTTCATGCGACGTGGCCGTTGGCCTCTATATCGACACGATCGCCGACACGGGCGGCCGATATTTCCACATAACGCTCACGGCTTTCCCCAACTATTCCGACGCACACGAATCGCGCGGCCTGGACATAGCGGTGACCAACCCAGGAACCACCGTCGATTCCATAAGCGACGTACATATTAAGCCCGGCGATTCGGTCACGATACCGCTTGACGGCATACTGTCCAACACCGTGACCTGGGCAAACAGCTATACCAGTTCGCAACCCGAGCTTCTCGCCGACAAGTTGAACTTCGATTACGACGCCCAGTCCCGGACGCTCACTATCACGGCGTCGCCGGACTTTGCGGAGACCATCGACGTGACGCTCAAATTCTTCAACAATCGCACGGGCGAGCTGGACATAGAATACGGATTTGACGTCATATGCGACGATAGCGAAGCGCTGCCCACCGAGCAGCCCACGCCTACCGAGCCTACGCCCACCGAACCCGCGCCCACTGAGCCCACGCCCACTGAGCCCACGCCCACCGAGCCCGCGCCCACCGAACCCGCGTCAGTGCGCAAGGGCGTCGTGGTAAACGTCAACACCAGCCTCAACATACGCCCCTCGGCTGATACCTCCGGCCGGCCGCTGACCACCGTCAAAAACGGCACAGAGCTGACGATACTCGGCGAGCAGGGCAACTTCTACCACGTCAAGCTCGCCGACGGCACCACAGGCTACGCGTCCAAGGACTACGTGCGTGAGACAACGGTCGAACCAGAGCCCACTCCCACCGAGCCTGCACCGACTGAACCCGCGTCGGCGCGCAAGGGCGTCGTGGTAAACGTCAACACCAGCCTCAACATACGTCCCTCGGCTGATACCTCCGGCCGGCCGCTGACCACCGTCAGGAACGGCACCAAACTGACCATACTGGGCCAGCAAGGCGACTTTTACCATGTGCAGCTCGCCGACGGCACCGTCGGATACGCCGCGATAGCCTACGTGAACGAACTGGCGATCATAGATCCCGACAAGTATGGCTACTTCGTGGACGTGATCACAAACGGCAGCAGGCTGAACCTGCGCAAGACGCCCGGCGGCACGCGCATTGCGCTGATACCTAACGGTACGCGGCTTGTGATCGTCGATGTAGTCGGCGAGTGGAGCCTGGTCGAGTATGACGGCCTGCGCGGCTATGTCAGCAACCAATACATCAAAAACGTGCTCTTTTGACGCTGACTGATTGCCCGGCCGCATAGGAGGCATACAAGTCCTCTAAGCGCCGCGGCATTTGACAATCGTGCCCCTGCGAATACAGCTCGCTGCATTCGCAGGGGTTTTTCGGCGTTTACGGCAAAATAACATTATTAAGAATCGTCCTTTTTGGACATTCAGCGCCTTTACATATTATCGGATTTGAGATATACTTTATATATGATAAATCATATCAGCGAAGCAGGTGATTCCATTGGCGCACATGATTTCGATGCACCGACAACCAGCTGGACTTTGTGAAGGGAGTCTAATCATATGAAGCGGATAATGGCATGTATCATGGCGGCGCTGATGCTGTGTGCTGCGCTGGCGCCCGCGCTGGCCGACTCGGAAGTCGCGCCGCTGAACGGGGCGCTCGCCGCATTGAATGACGCCTACGGCGCGCTCGAGGACAGCAGCGTAGCCATAACCCACGCATACCTGCTGGAGGTTGCCGACCGCGACGCGCTCAGCGAACACGGCGCGGCGCTGTTTGGCGAGTGCGACGCGTGCGTGTACATCATCGCTGAGCAGACGGTCGCCGGATTTGCGATACCGTACATTATGGAGATATGTTATCTGGTGGGCGCGGACGGTTCGGTACAGCTCAGCGAAAGCGGTTTGAACACGATGAACGCGTATGCCTGGCAGGACGAGTACGCGGGCATATCGATAACCGACGTAACCGAAGCAGCGCTGGCGGGCTGGCCAGTCGCTAACGCCGAATGAACGCTCTAAAATCAGCATGCCCGACATTGACATACATAAAAGGCAGTGGCGCTCAATGCCGCTGCCTTTTTCAGTTCCATATTCCAGCCCGCGCCGATTCAGGCTGCGCTCAAGTTGCGCTCAAGCATCATCAGCGCGCAAGCGAACTAAGATACCGCTCGACGTCGCGGCGCGTATGCAGCACGATCAACTTATCCGCAAACCGCTGTGCGCGAGCCCTGGTGCCGTCCGCGCCGGTCGCGTAGTTGCGCGTCCAGCGGAACATCGCCCTGAGCACCGCCAGCCGCGGCCGGTATCCGCTGCGTTCCAGTCCCAGGTTCTGCCGCGCCCAGCGCCGGACTATCTGCCAGTACCGCACGCGCATCGGCGGCTCCAGCAGCACGACCCAATCCGCCTGCGCCATGGCCTCGATGAAGCACTCGCGCCCGGCGTCCTCGACGATGTAGTCGGGCGCGGCGAGTATCTCGCCGAACAGCGCGTCGCGCTCGGGTATCGGGCGCTTGCGGTTGCCCCATGAGTCGGTGGGATCGGGCTCGTATACTACCTCGTCAAGATGGACGCAGCGCACGCCTGTCAGTGAGGATATGCGCCGTGCCAGCGTTGTCTTGCCGCTGCCGACCGGGCCGGTTATGTATAGTCTCACAGAGTCCACCTCCCTCCCGCGTCAGTCGGCTGCGGTTATCATTTCAGGGCGGGGCGTATCGCGCAGGAACCGCACCAGCGCCGCACTGGAATCCACCCAGTCGGGCGCGATTATTCCGCCGCGCGCTATGTCGGTGGGCTGATGCGCATCCGAGCCGGACGACATGCGCAGCCCATTGTCCAATGCAAACCGCATTGCCAGCTCGTTATGGCTATCGTGCCGGGGATTGCCGTTGAACACCTCTACGCCATCCAGACACCCGGGATCAGCGGTGCGCAGTCCCGGCCGGAATGGATGCGCCTGATACATCAGGCAATCCAACCGCTGCATAAGCGCGTGGCAAGCCGCCGGCGAATCGGGCAATTCGCGCGCCAGTTCCATGTACTTGCGCTCGTCCAGGCCCAGCAGCAGATAATCCTCATTGCCCTGCGTGAAGCGGATCTCCGCGCCCAGCAGCACGCCTATGCGGCCGCGTGCGCACTCACAGGCAGCGCGGTATCCGCGCAGCTGACGGTCATAAACCTCCTGAGCGGAGAGCTGCTGTTCGGCTATCCTGCCCAGCAGCAGGTGATCGGTTATCACTATCGCGTCATATCCGGCGGCGACGTAGCTTTCGACTATCTGCGAGGCGGTCAGCTTGCCGCAGGAACTGACTTCGCTGGTGTGGACATGGGTATCTATCTTTTTCATTTAGATGCGCTCCTTTTTATCGGATGGGGCATTTGGGGCATATGAGCCATTTTGATTTGATTATACACCTGTGGGTGGGGGATTTCGGTTTTGTCAATGTGATTGTCGTGTTAAGCCATATTGGCTTGTACGGTATACTGGATTTTTATGCGATTTTTCGATGCTTGATGTGCAATTTATTGCATGTTTGGTTGGATTTTATGTGGATTTGTTTCAGGTTTTGTCCACAGCTTGGTTATAAAGTTGTGGGGAAAACGCAGCTGCGC
>DSLFC04102__coassemble_570_pt1 | contig 52979 bp, 37 predicted proteins | sample DSLFC04102__metabat2_low_PE_005 | metagenome-assembled genome bin DSLFC04102 | reverse complement strand
GGGCTGGGCAGCGGTCAGGGCCTCCACGTTGACCGCAAAGTCCGGGTCCTGCTCCACCACCCTGCGCATGGTCGCCGGCCTGGAAGAGATCTCGGAAGGCGAGCTCTACATAGGCGACAAGCTGGTAAATGACGTCGCTCCTAAGGATCGCGATATAGCGATGGTTTTCCAGAACTACGCTTTGTATCCGCATATGACCGTGTACGATAACATGGCGTTCGGTCTGAAGCTGCGCAAGACCCCCAAGGCTGAGATCGAAAAGCGCGTGCGCGAAGCTGCCAAGATACTGGACATCGAGCACCTGCTCAGCCGTAAGCCGAAGGCTCTGTCCGGTGGTCAGCGCCAGCGCGTCGCCCTGGGCCGCGCAATAGTCCGTGAGCCTAAGGTCTTCCTGATGGACGAACCTCTGTCCAACCTGGACGCCAAGCTGCGCGTGCAGATGCGTACTGAGATAACCAAGCTGCATCATCGCCTGCAGACGACCTTCATCTACGTTACCCATGACCAGACCGAGGCTATGACGATGGGCTCGCGCATAGTCGTCATGAAGGATGGCTTCATCCAGCAGGTCGATACTCCTCAGAACCTGTACGACTATCCGGGCAACCAGTTCGTCGCTGGCTTCATAGGCAGCCCGCAGATGAACTTCTTCACCGTCAAGCTGACCAAGACCGGCGACGGCGTGTACGCCGTGTTCGGCAACAACAAGGTGAAGATCCCCGCCGGCAAGCTGCAGAAGTTCGTGTCCGACAGCTACATCGGCAAGGAAGTATACATGGGCATCCGTCCCGAGAACATCCATGACGACGCCGCTTTCATAAGCAACTCGCCTGACAGCGTCATAGACGTTGACGTCGAAGTCGTCGAGCTGATGGGCTCCGAGACCTACCTGTACCTGAAGACCACCGGCAAGGATGGCAACATCGTCGCCCGCGTTGACCCGCGCTCTGTGTCCCGCACCGGCGACAAGATCAAGGTCGCGTTCGATGTGAATCGCCTGCACTTCTTCGACAAGGACACCGAGGCCACCATACTGACCCGCTGATCCGAGTTGAACTGTCGTTAAATTATATCCGCGGCTTGGGAGTCTGTGCTCCTGAGCCGCGTTTCTTTGCGTGGAGTGAAGGTCGATGTTCTTGGTGCCGGCTGTGCGGATGGGCGCTGTGATCCATGCAAATGCGCACGCGGATGCGGCCGGCCCGAAGTTATCCAAAAGCCATAAATTGTACAATGCTTAACTAAAACTCAAAGCAGAATTCTGCTATACATGATATAAATAAACGCTTACTCAAGGTAAAATTATATTGTGGTGATATACCGGTGCGCAGGTGCTTGCAGCTTGGCACGGCGCGCTTTACGACGTGCGCCCGCTTATGCGCGGCGGAAGGAGTTTAATGTGTTTCTGGATAAGCGATTGTTCACGCAGATAAGCCAGGTGCTTTCAAGGATATCATTGCCGGTGACGGTGATGGATGATACGGGGCGCGTGCTGTTGCCCGACGATCTGGATCGTGTGCTGCCGTTGCCGCAGCATGGTCTGGACGTTCCCGGTCAGCCGCTGACGATGGGCCAGTATGTGTTGGTGCGCACCGATTCAAATCCCGTGTTGGTGCTCAGCGTGCAGGGTCAGGGTCAGGCCGCGGTGGATTGCGCCACGCTTGCCGGCGCGCTGATATCGGCGATAAGCCGCAACATGGTGCCGCACGCTGACCGCGAGGATGCGCTGCGCAGCATATTGCGCGAGGAGATAGAGGGCGCGGAACTCGAGTCGCTGGCGCAGGAGTACCATATGGACCTGGATAAGACCCGCAGCGTGATAACGATGCACCTGGTAAATGTCGATGCCGAAACCATACAGCAGGTGCTCAGCGACGCGATGCAGTGGCTGGGCAACGATATGATGGTCGAGATGGACCGCCATACGCTGGTGCTGATAAAGACAATGGACGAGCTGCACTCGTTTGAGGATATGGAGCAGTTCGCGCTCGCCGTGCAGAATACCCTGATGGCTGAGACGAATTACCATGTGCTCATTGGCCTGGGCGATCCCAAAAAGAGCCTAAGTCAGTTGGGCGAGTCATTCCGCGAGAGCCGCCGCGCGATAGACGTGGGCCGCGTGTATGCGCCTGAGGATGGCGTGTATGTATATCGCCGGCTGCTGCTGGAGCGCTTCCTGGCCGATGTGCCGCGCGATATGGGCCTGCGCTATAACGCGATGATGTTCAACCGCAAGACGGCGCGGCTGTTTAACGAGGAAATGATACATACAATAGAGAAGTTCTTCGAGAACAGCCTGAACCTGAGCGAGACTGCGCGTCAGCTGTACATACACCGCAATACGCTCGTGTATCGCCTCGATAAGGTACAGCGCATAACCGGGCTGGATCTGCGTGCGTTTGACGACGCTGTGACATTCAAGATGATGATGCTGTTGGGCAAGTCGGGTATGGAAAAGACCCGCGGCACGGGCACATCACAGTCGTTCATGCACAACGGGAATATGTGATATTTAATAACTGGAACATGACAGTTATATAAAGCATGTGGGCGGCGCGCCATGTGGCGGGGCCGCCTTTTTGCGCCCATAAAAGTTCACCTGTCGGGCATGCGTTTGAGCTGGATTGAGCGGGGCTGAGCGTGGTATAATAGTGGAAGAATGCGGATTATGGGAGGCGCGCTGTGAGTAAGCGGCTTGTTTTGGTGTTGTCAGTCATGTGGCTGTTGGTATTGGCGGTGAGCCTGTCGGCGGCGGCGTATAATTATATGAACGGTGTGCGCTATGCCGAGGCGGTGGCTTCGGACGGGAACTCAGGTCAGGGCGACAAGTTTGACCAGATCGAATTGATATATGATACGCTGCTGCGCGATTACTATGTCGAACTCGATCCGACTGTGCTGGCTGAAGGCGCGATAGAGGGCATGCTGGCCGCCGTCGGCGATCCGTATACGTTTTACTATACCGCCGAGGAGTGGTCGGCCGAGCTGAGCGCGCAGGAAGGCGAATATGCGGGAATTGGCGTGCAGGTCCTGGAGGATGCCGAGGCGGGCGGGTTGCTTGTCACGCGGGCGTTTGCGGATTCCCCGGCATATCGGGCTGGACTGCGCGCGGGCGATCTGATAGTGGGTGTGGATGGTTACTCGGTCGCGGCGGCGCTGAGCGGCACGGCGAACGCGTATCTACCTATGGATGGCGGCACGGCCGAAAGTTCGGATGGCACGGACGGAGCGACAGGCGAGGACTCGCCAGCTGCAACCGAACCGGTGGATGATGCGGACAGCACCGGCGACGTAACGGGCACTGACTCCGCAACTGCCGGCACTGGCGCTGACGCGAGCCGGACGGCCACAGATGATGATATCGCCGAGAGCGCTGACGATGTCGCATCTGCCGCAGGCGCTGCCGAGGGCGCTCCGACCAATCGCACTGAGCTGCTCAGCTACATGCGCGGCACAGAGGGCTCATCGATAACGCTGACGATACAGCGCGCAGGCGAGGTGTTTGACTGCGAACTGACGCGCGAGGTGATACACATCAATCGGGTCGAGTACTGCATGCTGGACGGCGGCGACGGTTGTAAGGTTGGCTACATGGTTATATACGAGTTCCAGGGCGACGCTGCCGAGGGCGTAAAGCAGGCGGTAGAGTACTTCAATGAAAACGGCGCGCAGGCGCTGGTCGTCGATCTGCGCAACAATCCGGGCGGCGAGCTGGGTGTGGTAACCAGCATAGTTGAGACGCTGCTGCCCGAGGGCATGTACGCCTACATAGAGGATCGGCATGGCAACCGCCAGGAGTTCTATTCAAAGTCGGAGGGCTGGGGCAGGCCTATGGCGGTGCTGGTAAACGGCTATTCGGCCAGCGCCAGCGAGCTGTTTACCGGCGCGGCCAAGGATATGGGCGCAGCGGTAATCGTAGGCGAGACCACATTTGGCAAGGGCATAGTGCAAAGTGTTATAGCGCTGCCGGACGGTTCCGGGTATCAGTTTACGTCGGCGCGGTACTTTACGCCATCGGGCCATGTGATACAGGGCAACGGCATAACACCGGATGTGTATGTTGAACCCAGCGGTGAATACGACACATCGGTGCTGTCGGCGATGATAGCCGAGGGCGGCGTAGACTGGCAGCAATATGATGCGCAACTGCTGGCGGCGTACCAGCAGCTCACAGCGCAGTTGACCGCGCAGGCGCAGGACGCCGGCGCCAGCAGTGCGACGGCTGACACCGGTTATGACGATGGAACGTCAAGCACAGGCTCAGACGATGCGGTTGTAAGCACAGACGCCGGCAATGTTCAGACGGCCGTCATGGCCGGGCAGCCCTGTGAGACTTCGGGCGATTCTGATGCCGCGCGGTCGGATGCACCGCTTGATGGTGCGATTGTGTATATCGACGAGACCTGGGCGGCGTAGAGTGGATGGCGCGTGCGCAAGGTATGTCCGGCATGCGCCGTGTGGAGCAGATTGAATTGGGCGAGCTCTGGGCTTGCGGAAGAATACAACACTTAATGACGGATAACACAAATGCCTCCGATGCGATTGCATCGGAGGCATTTGTTTAACGCGGAGCGTCCGCATATGTCGTTGCAGCGCGCGCTTAGAACTTTGAGTAGTCGTCCTTCGTGGATTTGGCAGACTCGTCATCGTCCGGATCAGACCCGTCGTCGCCTGACTCGGCTTCGTAGTCCGGCTCAGCGTCATCGGCAGTGACGTCGGCATCGTCGGCATCATCGGTTGCCGGGTAATCATCGGCCGGCTCGTCGTCATCCGCGTCGGTATCATCCAGCTTGTATACCGGCATGGGCTGTGTCGGTGCGGCGAACTTTACCGGCGCTTCCAGCCGGGTGCCGCATTCGCCGCAGAACTTGGCGGCGGGTGCATTCTCATAGCCGCATACCGGACAGATCAGCGGCGAACCCACTGCCAGCCGTGCGCCACACTCGCCACAGAACTTCATGCCGGGTTCGTTGGCGCTGCCGCACTTGGGGCAGATCGACTGTGCAGCCGGACTGGCGGTGCGAGCGGCCTCTTCGGCCTTGCGAGCCTCTTCAGCCTTGCGAGCCTCTTCGGCCTTGCGAGCTTCCTCAGCCTTGCGAGCTTCCTCGGCCAGGCGGGCTTCTTCGGCTTTGCGAGCTTCCTCGGCCTTGCGGGCCTCCTCGGCGGCGCGCAGCGCTTCCTCGTGTTCGCGTATAAGTTCGGTCTTGCGTTCCTGGAGCGCGGTTATCTGGGTTTGCAGTTCCTTGTAGTTTTCGCCGATCGCGCCGAAGTCCTCGGCGCCGTACTTCTCGATTGCTATCATGCCTATGTCGGCATACATCTCGTGCGTGCGCGCCTTGAGCCCGGATATCTGGGAATCAATGTCCTCGCACTGGCGGGTGAATTCATCCTTCTGCTCGGGCTCGGAATTTTCGCCCGATATCAGCGTCGAAATGCTCTTTAACACATTGTCGAACTTCGACTTGAATATGCTGGCCATCACTCAATCCTCCATCCACAGCCGCTTGTCGCAGAACCGTTGTGATAATAGCTACATTATACCATCATTTTAGGCGGCAATCTACCCTCAAACGGTCGCAAAAGGCGGATAATGCAAATTTTTCTGGGCGCAGGCGTGATTAAATGGGGTCACTTAAGCGCGAAATGCGGCGGGCATGCACGCGCGCAGGGTAAGCCAGCGCGATATCGCCCGGCGCGAATATGCCCGGCCGCAGTTCGTGGCGATGCCGCTTATGCGCTTCAGCCGACTGTTATCTCAGCTGATGCCGGCGCCAGTCCGTCCACATAGGCCGTGACCATTGCCGTGCCGGACTCGCCGCGCGAGCGCACTACCGCCAGCGCATGGCCGCGTATCGTGCGGCGGTCCGCGTCGGCCACTTCACTGGTCGCAAGGAAGTCGCCGCTATCGAGCTTTATCAGTTCGGCCGCTCCATCCACGCTCACTCGCAGTTGACGCGTGCCCTGCTCATAGCGCTGGCCGAAGCGATCGGTCAGCCATATCTCGAGCTGTGCAATGTCGCCGCCGGAGCTGAGCCGGGACTCGACCGCGCGCATGTTGAGGCGCTCGGGGCGGCGCGACGTGCGCAGCACCTGCTCGCAGACCGGCTGTCCGTCGCGCAGTCCCACCGCGCGCAGAGTGCCGGGGCGGTAGTCCACATAGAAGTGCGCCAGGCGGTCAGGCGCGTCGGGATGTGCAACGCGCTTCACATCGTCGTTGAGGTACAGCTCTACGGTGTCGCAGTTGGTCATAACCGCAATATGCATCATCTTGCCGTTGCAGTCGTAGTTCCAGTGGCCGCTCATCTGGGGGAAGCCCCAAATGCGGTTGGCCATGTCCCAGGGCTCGGACTCATCATATACGCCGATGCGTATGACGGGCTGTTCGGTCCATTGACTCATCAGATGGTATGCGCGCAACTTCATAAAGCCCGCCGAGTCCACCGGGCAGCCGGTCCAGCCGTGGCAGGGCCAGCCCAGCGATTCGCCTATGTAGTCTATGCCCGCCCACACGAAGCCGCCGGCTACGTAGTCCTTGTCTGCTACGTCGCGCCACGGCGAGCGCGCCAGCGCGTTGGTGACCTGCAGATCCTCATGGCGATAATAGCTGAACACCTCGGAGCCTATGAACGCGCGGTGCAGGCCGGCATTGCGCAGTGCGTCGTAGAAGCCTTCCATATAATTGCCCATGAACACATCGACAATCTCACCGTAGCGCACTCCCACTGCCAGGCGCTTTTCAAGCGGCGTGCGGTCGTTGAAGTCGCGCAGGCAGTAGCCTATAAGCGCTGACGACACAGGCCTTTGGGGATCGAGTTGCCGGCACAGCGCGCACATGTCGCCCAGTATTGCGTAGAACGCCTCGGTATACTGTATCTCGACCTCGTTGCCCATGCTCCAGAGCACTATCGAGGGATGGTTGTAGTCGCGGCCTATCATGCGGCGCAGGTCGTCCTGCCAGTCGTGCAGGAACAGGCGCTGATAATACAGGCTCGAACCGGCCCACTTGTCGTACAGCTCGTCTATGACTATCAGGCCCAGCTGGTCGCAGATGTCGTAAAACTCCTCGGCCTGCGGATTGTGGCTGCAGCGTATCGCGTTGCAACCCATGCCCTTGAGCGTGCGCAGCCGGCGCTCCCACACGCGCTGAGGCACTGCCGCGCCAAACGCGCCGCCGTCGTGGTGCAGGTCGGCGCCGTACAGCTTGAGCACGCGCCCGTTGAGCAGGAATCCGCATTCGGGGTCAAAGCGCGCCTCGCGGAAGCCGAACGTCGACGCCACTTCATCCAAGGGCTTGCCGGCGCTGCTCAGCCGGGCGCGCAGCTCGTACAGCCGGGGCGCGTCGACATCCCAGCGCACCGGGTTGGGCACGGTGAATGCGAGTTCGATTTCGCCGTCGCCGGCCGCGATCTCCTGGAAGCTACCGCGCGAAAGGCACGCGCCGCCATCGGGCGCGGTAACGTTCAGCGATACAACCGCGTTTGCGACGGCGCCGGTGCGGTTCTCGGTCATGAGGCGCACGCGCACCTCGCCGGTCGCAGGATTGGGGGTTATGAACAGCCCGCGGGGGAGTACGCAAATCGGCTCGTCGACCGTGAGCCAGACGTTGCGGTATATGCCCGCGCCGCTGTACCAGCGGTCGCCGCCGCAGCTGTACTCGCGCAGCAGCTGCGCCTCGGCGAGGCCGTGAGCCTGGGCGTAACTGCGCACGTCGGCGCGCATCTGCTCATCGGATATCACGGCGCAGGTCGGAGCGGGGTTTTCAGAGTTGTCCACCTTGACGGCCAGCACGTTTACCCTGTCGAAGGCCAGGCCGTCGGTCAATTCGACCTCGAACGGCACGTAGCCGTACATGTGGCCGCCGATCTCGTGCCCGTTAAGATACACCGTTGCAAAGCGCTGTACGCCGTCAAAATGTACGCGCACGGTCTTGCCTTGCCAGTCGGAGCCGGGCGTGAACTCATAGCGGTACCAGCCTATGCCGGCGCGGGGATAGAAGCCCTGCGTGGCGCCGCCGGGCATGTCCGGGTCGCGGGCGGCGCGAATCTGCCAGTCGTGCGGCAAAGTTACGGGCTCGAATGCGGCGGCGTCGAAGTCGGGCTGTGCGGCGCGCGCGTCGGCGTCGAGCGAAAATAGCCAGCCTGTGTTCAGCGGTATCCTGCCGGTTTTCATGAGTCATGACCTCCTGTGCAGTATGGTTTTAAAGCGGGGTGAGGTGTTATATACTCGGGGTTTATAAAATAGTAGCCAATAAACCAAATACGGCTTGACAGTTCAAGTGGAAGGTATATACTTTAATACAGCGCCATTTTTGGCAGCGCCTGACGTTAGCACAAGTATACGCTCGCGGGGCGCAAAAATCAAGAGCAACCGGCGCGCGCCGGTGTGCGGGGGGAGCGGTGCAATGTGGCACATGTAAAGGACATGACGCGCGGAAGTCCATGGCGGCTGATACTTATGTTTGCGCTGCCGCTGATGCTGGGCAACGTGTTCCAGCAGCTGTACACGCTGGTGGACACGATGGTCGTGGGGCGGTTTGTGGGCGTCGAGGCGCTGGCGTCGCTGGGCGCGGCGGACTGGCTCAACTGGCTGGTGCTGGGCATACCCACCGGGTTTGCGCAGGGCTTTTCGATACTTATGAGCCAGAACTTCGGCGCGGGCGAACAGGACGAGCTGCGCAGAAGCGTCGCCATGTCCATAGTATTGTCGGCAATAATAGCGGCGGCGACGCTGGCGGTCAGCCAGATATTCCTCGTGCCGACGCTGAAATTGCTCAACACGCCCGAAAACGTGCTGCCCGGCTCGATACTCTATTTGAGGATATACTTCAGCGGCATACCGATAACCATGGCCTACAACCTGCTGTCGAGTATGCTGCGCGCGCTGGGCGACGGGCGCACGCCGCTAAAGGCGATGATAGCCGCGGCGATAACCAACGTTGTGCTGGATCTGCTGTTCACGGTGGCGTTTGGCTGGGGCATTGCGGGCGTGGCGATAGCTACGGTGATAGCGCAGTGCGTGTCGGCGGTGTACTGCTTCATAGCGACGCGCCGGCTGAGCGAGCTGCATCCCAGGCGCGAGCACTTCGACATGAGGCGCGACATAGTGGCGCACCTTTTGCGGCTGGGCGCGCCGGTCGCGCTGCAGAACACCATAATCTCGATAGGCGGACTGTGCGTGCAGTACGTGGTCAACGGCTTCGGCTTCATATTCGTGGCGGGCTTTACGGCGACGAACAAGCTCTACGGCCTGCTTGAGATGGCGGCGGTGTCGTTCGGCTATGCGATAAGCACGTATACCGGCCAGAACCTGGGCGCGCGCAACTTCAGCCGCATAAAGCGCGGCGTCAAGTCGTCGATTAAGATGGCGATACTCACCTCGGCCGCGATAGGCGCGCTGATGCTCGTAATCGGGCGGTATATACTCATGCTGTTCGTGTCGGGCGAGCCGGGCGAGGTCGAGCAGGTGCTGGCTATTGCATATACGTACCTTGCGGTCATGTCGTGCTGCCTGCCGATACTGTACCTGCTGTACGTGTACCGCAGCGCGCAGCAGGGCATGGGCGATACCGTGATACCGATGATATCGGGCGCGGTGGAGCTGATAATGCGCGTGGGCGCGGCCATGCTGCTGCCGCTGATAATAGGCCAGAGCGGCATATACGTAGCCGAGGTGGCCGCGTGGGCGGGCGCGGCGGTGCTGCTGATGCTGTCCTACTATAAGAAGGAGCGCGCATTCCCGCCGGACGCGCCCGGAAGCGAGGCATGATTATGCGCCCTGTGATAGGCTTTTCGATGTCATTTGACGATACGGGTCGCGCGCTGATGGCGCGGCGCAACTATGTGGCGATGGTGCGCGCGGCGGGCGGCGAGCCGGTGCTGCTGCCCACTGGCGACGAGGCCGCGGCGGCGCGGCTGATAGGCATGTGCGACGGATTGCTGCTGACGGGCGGCGACGACGTGAATCCGGAGCGCTATGGCGAGCAGGCGCTTGAGTGTTGCGGCAACATAACGCCCGAACGCGATTTGTTTGAACGGGCGCTGGTCATGGCGGCGCTGGAGCGCGACCTGCCGGTGTTTGGCATATGCCGGGGCATACAGTCGCTGAACGTGATACTGGGCGGCAGCCTGTATCAGGATCTGGCGACGCAGGTATCGCCGGAATGCACGCTGCACCGGCAGTCCGCGCCGTTTGACGTGCCGGCGCACGAAGTAAATATCGTGGAAGGCAGTCCGCTGCACGCGCTGTTGGGCACGGCGCACATAAGCGTGAACAGCATGCACCACCAGGCGATAAAGCGGCTCGCGCCGGAGCTGGAGGCCATGGCGTACGCGCCGCAGGGCTTTGTAGAGGCGGTGCGCATGCCGGGCCGCCGCTATGTACGCGCGGTGCAGTGGCATCCGGAGTACATGTGCGAGATGCAGGCCGATGCGGCGCGGCGCGCGCAGCAGCTGGCGATAGTAGGCGAATTCATATCGGCCGCGGCGCGGCCTTGACGAACGAGGGGAGCGCGGAATATGCAAAAGCTCAAGCGATTGCTGCTCAAAAACCCGCTGATAGAGACGACGGTACACCTGCGCGGCAACGAGCGCGCCTGCCTGTGGACCGAGCCGCTCTGGGGCATACCGTACAACCTGTACGTGCCGTTTGCGTCGGTATACATGGCGGCGCTGGGTTTGTCGGCGGTGGAGATAGGCACGGTGTCGACGGTGTTCTTTGCATCTCAGATGGTGTGGGCGCTGTTGAGCGGGCCGCTGACCGATAAGCTGGGGCGCAGGCTGTGCACGGTGATATTCGACGTGTTGTCGTGGAGCGTGCCGGCGTTGATGTGGATGTGTGCGCAGAACTACTGGTGGTTCTTTGTGGCGGCGCTGTTCAACGGCATGTGGCGCGTTACCGAGAACTCGTGGGGGCTGCTGCTGATTGAGGAGGCGCCTGAGGACAAGCTCGTGCATATGTACTCGATATCGCATGTCGCGGGGCTGGTTGCGGGCTTTATTGCGCCGCTTGCGTATGTGTTTGTACAGAAGTACAGCGTCGTGCCGACGATGCGCGTGCTGTATGGCATTACGTTCGTCATGATGACGGCCAAGTTCCTGATACTGTACTTCTGGTCGCACGAGACGGCGATAGGCAAGCGCCGGCGCGAGGAGTTCCGCAATCGCAGCATATGGGCGCATCTGTTGGACAGCAGGCATGTGCTGATGGTTATGCTGCGCGACCGCAAGGTCATGTTGACGATCGCATTGCTGGCGTGCTTTGCGACTATCAAGAACGTAAACGACAGCTTTTGGGCGCTGCTTGTACAGGACAAGCTTGGCATTGCGGCCGAGAACCTGTCGATATTCTCGACGATAAGGTCGCTGCTGATGCTGCTGTTTTACTTTGTGGTGGTGCCCAAGGTGTCGCTCACGCGCTTCAAGCAGCCGATGCTGTTGAGCTTTTTGATATATCTTGCGGTGCAGCTGATGATGGTGTTCATGCCGGTTGGGCAGTATTGGCTGGTAGTGGTGGCGGTTGCGGGCGAGGCGCTGGCGCTGTCGGTGCTCAATCCGGTGACCTCTTCGCTGCAGGTCGTGAACGTGGATACCGAGGAGCGCGCGCGCATGCTGGGGCTGTTCTACGCCATGACTATGCTGGTCACTTCGCCTTCGGGCATTGTGGCGGGTTATCTGTCGGACATGGACCGCGCGCTGCCGTTTGTGCTGACGGCGGTGCTGTGCGTGGTAGCGGTGGGGTTGAGCATGGCAATATGGCGTTTGCAGGTGCGCGACAATGCCCGTCTAAGCGCAGGCGCATGACGCAGCCCGGTTAAAGCAGTATGCCGTCGGATGGGGGCTCAAGCCCTTGTCCGGCGGCATTTTGATTGTGGGGTGGGCGTCGGCCTGCGGCTGCTCGAAGTGCTTATATGTAGTTAAACGCATGTTGAGTTATGCGTTTGACAAGGGGCGCGTTTGCATCTATAATAGGGATATAGAGTCGCGCGCGGGCAATGGCCGGCGCGAGATAAGGAGATGTGGCTATGCAGACGGTATACTTCGAGCTACTGAAGGACTGGTGCGATTCGCTGATAGCGCATCAGGTCGCGGGCATGGGGCCGGAATTCGACGGTGCGTTTCTGTGCCCGGCCTGCAAGTACGAGCATGGGCGCTGCCATGACGCGGTGTACCCGCTAATGTACATGGCCGAGCGCACCGGAGAGCGCAAGTACGTGGACGCAGCCAAGGCTGTGTTCGACTGGCACGACCGCAATATGATGTGCGACGACGGCAGCGCGTACAACGACCCCAACTCCGAATGGAACGGCATTACTGTGTTCGCGACGATAGCGCTGTGCGAGGCGTTGGACAGGCATTCCACGCCGTTGGACGCCCAGACGCGCGAAAAATGGGAAAACAAACTTGCACGAATGGCCGGCTGGCTGTACAGTGCGCTCAACGAGGATCTGCCTACAAACATAAACTATCTGGCGACGAATGCGGCGGCGCTGGCGCTGGCGGGCAAATACCTTGGACAGGAGGCGTATGTCGAACAGGCGGGTCACCTGGCCGCGTACGCGCTGGAGCGCATAACCCCCAACGGCCTGCTGTACGGCGAAGGCAAACCGCGCGATATTGTGACCGCACGCGGCTGCCGCGCGATAGACATAGGCTATAACGTGGAGGAGTCGATACCGTCGCTTATAAAATATGCGCTGAGCGTCGACGATAAGCCCGCGCTGGACGTACTGACCGATGTATTGCGCAAGCAGCTCAAGTTCATGCTGCCCGACGGCGCGTGGGACAACAGCTTTGGCTCGCGCAACAACAAGTGGACATACTTCGGCAGCCGCACGTCGGACGGTTGCCAGAGTGGATATGCGCTGCTGGCGGACCGCGACCCGGCGTTTGCCGAGGCGGCGCTGCGCAATACGCTGCTGATGCGGCGCTGTTCACAGGGCGGGTTGCTGCATGGCGGCCTGAGGTATCCTGAAAACGGCGAACCGGCATGCATACACCACACATTCACTCATGCAAACGCCATAACCTGTGCGCTGGACGCCGGCATAGAGCGGTATGACGCGCGTTCGGCGCTGCCCGAGGATGAGTGCGTGACTCCGATAAAGTACTTCCCCGAGTTGGATACGTATAAGCTGTCGGTGGGCGGCCTGCGCGCGACTGTTACCGGATATGACTACAATCTGAACGCGGGCCACGCGTCGGGCGGCGCGCTGACGCTGGTATGGCATGACAGCGTGGGGCCGGTGATTGCGGGTTCGGTCGTGGACTACCGGCTGGTTGAGGCGCACAACCAGCAGCTGTCGCTCAAAAAGAGCCGGCATCGCTCGCTGGTGCCGCGCGTGGAGCTGATTCGTAATGGCGTGCGCTATTCGCAGTGCTATGACACACGCGCTGTCATCACGACTTCAGGCAATGCGCAGCAGATCTCAGTCAAGGTACACGCCTCGCTGGTGACGCTCGATCAGGCGCCGCTGAATTCGCCGGTGTGCGTCAAGCTCGAGTATCGCCTGACGGACGGCGGCGTGGGCATATCGGGTCGGGTGTATGGCCAGGACGCCGCGCAGGCGCGGTTTGTGCTGCCGGTCGTGGCGGACAAGGCCCGCGTTGAGGTGCCGGGGGCATGCAGCACAGAGCGCATATTCATGCTGACCGGCGGATTTGATGCGACCGAGTACACGATAGTGCCGGATGCGGACGGCCGGTTTGCGGCGCGCATTGAGTTGCAGCGCGATGCGCAATGACGCCCGGTTTTGCAAGCTTTGAATTTGTACAGCGCGTCGGACGATGAGCGTCCGGCGCGCTGTGTGTTGCGCCGGCGCCAGCGCGTGCTGTGTGCAGGTTAATTTTGCGAAAGCCATTGACAAACGCGCCGGCGTGGCATATACTGTTCATATCAAAAATAATTGATGTGAGGTGCGCATGAGCACATATGACGAGGATGCGCGGGTATTCAAGGCGCTGTGCGACCCCAAGCGGCTGGCGATACTGGAGCAGCTGCGCAGTGGCGAGAAGTGTGCCTGCGTGTTGCAGGGGCCCATGGATTTGACGCAGTCGGGTCTGTCGTATCACATGAAGATACTGTGCGACTCCGGGCTGGTGACGAGCCGCCAGGAGGGCAAGTGGACGCACTATCGCCTGAGCCGCGAGGGCCGCGAACGGGCGGTAAAACGCCTGCTGGCGATAACCACGCCCGAGCTGGAGGACGATACGCCCACGGGCGGTCGGTAAAAGGCGCGGCGGAGGGCTGATGTTCCTGTGCGCAATACATCAAATTATTTTGATATGAATTTTGGCCGAGCGAAGGGAGATGGCTCACTGTGGGCGCGTGGCAATTCATACAGGACCAGGTGCTGGGCATGAAGTGGCTGAATAAGCTGATAGGCGACGGTCTGACGGGGCTTGGATTGGACGTCGGCGGGCGCATAGGCGGCAGCATTCAGTTTTTCATATACGATGTGGTAAAGATAACCGTACTGTTGTGCACGCTGATATTCGTGATATCGTATGTGCAAAGTTACTTTCCGCCGGAGCGGAGCAGGCGCATACTGGGCCGATTTCATGGCATAGGCGCCAACGCCATATCGGCGCTGCTGGGCACTGTGACGCCGTTTTGCTCCTGTTCGTCGATACCGCTGTTCATGGGGTTCACCAGTGCGGGCTTGCCGGTGGGGGTGACGTTTTCATTTTTGATATCGTCGCCGATGGTGGATCTGGGCAGCCTGGTGCTGTTGATGAGCATATTTGGAGCCAAGGTTGCGGTGCTGTATGTGCTGGTCGGGCTGGTGATAGCGATAGTAGGCGGCGCGATCATCGAGAAAATGCATATGGAGCGGTATGTCGAGAACTTCATACTTACCGCGGGGGGCGTGGATATCCAGGCGCCCGAGCTTGCCTGGCGCGAGCGCGCGAGGTATGCCGGGGCGCAGGTCGCCACTACATTCAGGAAGGTATTTCCGTACATACTGGTGGGCGTGGGCATCGGCGCGGTAATACACAACTGGATCCCGCAGGACTGGGTAGAGATGGTGCTGGGCAGCGACAATCCGCTGGGCGTGGTGCTGGCGGTGGTCGTCGGCGTGCCCATGTACGCGGACATATTCGGCACGATACCGGTGGCGGAGGCGCTGCTGGCCAAGGGTGCGCAATTGGGCGCGATACTTGCGTTCATGATGGCCGTGACCACGCTGAGCCTGCCCTCGATAATAATGCTGCGCAAGGCGGTAAAGCCGCGCTTGCTGGCGCTGTTCGTTGCGATCTGCACTGTGGGCATAATAATAGTCGGGTACCTGTTCAATGCTATACAGTTTGCGATAATATGACTTCAGGAGGTAAATGATTATGGGACTTTTCAACCGCAAGAACAAAGAAGCCTGTGACTGCTGTGGCTGCGCCGCCAATGCGGCTGCAACCGACGTGACCCATGCGCAGCCGACTGCTTCAGGGATCAAGGTGCTGGGTTCGGGTTGCGCTAAATGCAACGCGCTGGAAACGGCGACGCGCGAGGCGCTGGCTGAGCTGGGCATGGACACTGCGATAGACCATGTGACTGACTTTACTCAGATAGCGGCATATGGCGTCATGGCCACGCCGGCACTGGTTGTGGATGGCAAGGTGCTGTCCAGCGGTCGCGTGCTCAAAAAGGACGAGGTCAAGGCGCTGATAAAGCAGGTCAGGGGTTGACCGCAGCGCGTTAGCGGCAGATCAATAGATAAACCCGTCGCGCCGGATAGTTACATCCGGCGCGACGGGTTTTGTGCGTTTGGGCGATTGCGCAAGGCGTATCATTCAGGCGAAGGATCGTTGCGCGGCGAGCGGCTGGACTCGCGCGCGGGGCGCGTCAGCGGCTTGATATGCGGACGGGCGCGCTTGCGCGTAAAGTAGAAGCACGCGCCTACGCCCATCGGCAGATAGAACGTGACCACGCGCCATAGCACGGTCGTCATAAGCAACAGGTCGGCATTGCCTATGAATATCGACAGGAACCAGTAGAAGCTGCCTTCCGCGCCGCCGGACGCCCCGGGTGCGGGTATGAACGACGTCACCATGAACACGAACAGCGTTGCGCTGAACACCTGCGCGTACTCCACGTTGTCAATGCCCAGCGAGCGGAATATCAGGAACGGTATCGTAAAATAGACCGTCATCTGCGCCAGCGTCACCAGCAGCGGCGTTATGATTATCTGTGGGCGGCTGCGCATGTGCTGGAAGTTGACGTAAAACATGTCGAGTTCGGCGGTAACACGGCGCTGCAACTCTTCGGGGTGGCGCGCCAGGTGGAGCCGGGCAGCCAGTTTTACCAGCGCGCTCAGTCCACGGCGCGTCGCCGTCGGGAAAAAGCCCACCGCGGTTATCATGCTGAGCGCGACTATGTTTGTCAGAAACCCAACCGCGATTATGAGCCCAAAGCCGGGTATGCGTGAGCTGAAAAAACTGTACTCGATGAACGTGACTACCAGCGCGTAGAGCGTCATCGCCAGCTGATATATCACGAATTTGACCAACAGTATGCAGCTGCTCTCGCCGTAACCCACGCCGTAGCGCGCCAGCTCGTAAGCCTGCACCGGCTGTCCGCCGCTGGCGAAGGGCGTGATGTTATTGAACAGCTGTCCTATCATGCTCACGCGAAAGCTGGCGGCGCGCGTCAGGCGCTGGCCGAAGCTGTGCGATATCTGTCTGAGCAGCACGCTCTCCAACCACCAGAACACCACCATGCATCCCACGGCGGCGAGCATATAGCGCACATCGGCGGCGCGCAGCGTATTTAAGACCTGCTCAGGATCCTGCATCTGCGAGAGCAACCAGATCATCACTGCTGCCGTCAGCGCTATGAATATGTAGTTCCAGCGAGAGCGGCCGGGCTTGTTTGTCTGCATACAAATACCTGCCTAAATCGTACTCGTTTATAGTATACAGCGCGATTGTTAAACTATGAGCTTTGTGTGTGACTTTGTGCGCGCAGATTAGATAAGAATTGGATGAGAAACCGCGAATGCGTGCGGCAGCGCGCGATTATGTGGCAAAATAGTTTAATTTGATCAGATGATAATTACGTAATATCCGCATTTATAAGCCGTTCGCAGGTTGGGCGCGCGCCTGTGCAAGTGGTCTATGCCGGCTGACTGCGCGTCGCCGGCTGACTTGAGTGCGCATGCGATCATCGACGGATCACAGTGTGGGACGCAATGACGGCTGCGCGTAAGCCCGAGCGCAGCGCCTGGCGACAGTATACCGCGCATGCAGCGGCAGCGCTATAATAGCGTAAAATTCACGCGCGCGGTTGACAAAAAATGCGCGCTGCGCTACAATTATTGTGAAACGTTTCGTTCGTGGAAAGGGGACGCTATTATGTTTGTCAGCAGTCGGGAGATGCTTCTGGAGGCGCAGCGCGGCGGGTATGCCGTGGGCGCGTTCAATTTTGAAAATATGGAGATGTTGCAGGCGATAGTGGGCGCGGCCGAGGAGATGCGCGCGCCGATAATGCTTCAGACGACGCCGTCCACGGTCAAGTACGCGTCGGTTGAGCTGTTTGCAGCGATGGCGCGTGAAGTGGCCGGGCGCGCGAGCGTGCCGGTGGCGCTGCACCTGGACCATGGCAACAGCTTTGAACTGGCGCGCGCGGCGGCGGGCGCGGGCTATACCAGCCTGATGATAGATGGGTCGCAGTTGGATTTTGAAGCTAACGTGGCGCTGAGCCGCAGCGTGGTGGACATGGTGGCCGAGCAGGGCCTGAATATACCGGTCGAGGCCGAGCTGGGCACGGTCGGCGGCAAGGAGGACTCGACGGTCGCGCACGGCGTGGCGTACACCGAGCCGGACAAGGCGGCCGAGTTTGCCGAGCGCACCGGCATAGCGTCGTTGGCGGTGGCGATAGGCACCGCGCACGGCATATACAAGGGCACGCCGCATCTGGACATACCGCGGCTGGCCGAGATACGCAAGGTGGTTACGATACCGCTGGTATTGCACGGCGCGTCGGGCGTGCCGGACGATCAGGTGCGCGCATGCGTGGCCAACGGCATATGCAAGGTCAACTACGCGACCGAACTGCGCATAGCGTACTCCAATGGCGTCAAGGCGTATCTGGCCGAAAAGCCCGACACGTTCGATCCCAAGAAGTACGGCACGCGCGGCAAGGAGTACGTTGCAGCGGCGGTCAAGGCGCGCATAGAGGTCCTAGGCAGCGCGGGTCGCGCATAAGTCAATGGCGCCGTACAGGCAAGCGGCTCAAGGCGCGGGGGAGGATAAAATGCAATATCTGCTGGGCATAGACGTGGGCACGTCGGGCGTCAAGAACGCGCTGTTTGATATGGAAGGCAATGCGGTGTGCCAGGTCACGCGTCCGCTTACGGTCACGTATCAGCGGCCGGGCTGGGCCGAGCAGTCGCCCGAGGACTGGTGGCTGGCGATCTGTTCGGCCACGCGCGAGATTGTCGAGCGCATGGCGATAAGTCCGGGCGATATACTGGGCATAGGCATAGATGGTCAGAGCTGGTCGGCGATACCTGTCAGCCGCGAGCGCGGGGCGCTGCATTCGACTCCGATATGGATGGACACCCGCTGCGAGCAGATCTGTGCCGAATACCGGCGTGCGCTGGGCGAGCGGCGCGTGTTTGAGGTATGCGGCAATCCGCTGATGCCCAGCTATACGCTGCCTAAGGTGATCTGGTTCAAGCGCGAGGTGCCGGAGGTATATGCAGCGGCCGACGCGATACTCCAGTCCAACGGCTACATCGCCTACAAACTCACGGGCGAGTTCACGCAGGACATGTCGCAGGGCTACGGCTGGCACTGCTTCGACATGCGCCGGAGCAAGTGGGACAGGGCATTGGCGGCTGAGTTCGGCATAGATGCGCGTCTGTTGCCTGACATAGTGCCCTGCGATTGCGTGATAGGGCGCGTAAGCGCGCAGGCGGCGCTGGAGAGCGGGCTGTGCGAGGGCACGCCGGTGGTGGCAGGCGGGTTGGATGCGGCATGCGGCACGCTGGGCGCGGGCGTGATTGCGCCCGGCCAGACGCAGGAGCAGGGCGGTCAGGCGGGCGGCATGAGCATCTGCCTGAGCGAGTATGTGGCCGATCCGCGGCTGATAATGTCGTGGCATGTGATACCGGACAGGTGGCTGTTGCAGGGCGGCACGGTCGGCGGCGGCGGCGCGCTGAACTGGTTTGAGAAGCAGCTGGGCGCGCAGGAGCGCATCTGGGCCGCGGAGCAGGGCGGCAACTCGTTCGAGCAGCTCAGCCGCGAGGCGGGCGAGGTGCCCGCGGGCAGCGAAGGGCTGGTGTTCCTGCCGTACATGGCGGGCGAGCGTTCGCCGCTGTGGAACCCGAACGCCAAGGGCGTGTTCTATGGGCTGGACTACACTAAGACCCGGGCGCACATGGCGCGCGCGGTGATGGAGGGCGTGGCGTACTCGGTGCGGCACAACATCGAGGTGGCAAAGAACTGCGGAGCTCAGGTCGGCGAGCTGCGCGCGATGGGCGGTTCGGCCAACAGCCTGGTTTGGACGCAGCTCAAGAGCGACATACTCGACCGGCCGTTCGTGGTGCCCGACTCGGACAACGCTACCACATTGGGCGCGGCGCTGCTGGCGGGCGTGGGCGTGGGCGCGTATGCGGATTATGAAGACGCGGTTGCGCGCACCGTGCGGGTGCGGCGGCGGCACGAGCCGAACGCGGCCAATCGCGCGGTGTACGACGCCGGTTATGCGCGCTACATCGAGCTGGGCGAGGCGCTGAGCGGGCTGATGCGTTGATGTAGCCCAAGGGCTTGCGCATCAAGCGCGATGTACTGCGTGCTGTGCCTAATCAGGTACGCCGGCGGACATGCCGGCCGAGCGCACGGGTGCGCAGCAGGTCATAATGCGCAAGTGCTGGTACAGCGTGTGCATCATGAAGACTGAGCCGGCGCCGCGTTAAGTTGCGACAGGCCCAATAATTCCAAAGTATATCGATGCAATATGTTATGGAACGTGGCATTAATATAGAAAGAAGTGACATGTATATGAAAGCGGCGGTTCTTCACGCCAACATGGATCTGCGCTACGAGGATTACCCGACGCCCAGTTGCGGCGCGGGCGAGGTGCTCGTGCGGGTGCACATGACGGGCATATGTGGTTCGGATGTGCCGCGCGTGCTGTACAACGGCGCGCACGGGTATCCGATAGTGCTGGGCCACGAATTTTCGGGCGTGGTCGAGCAGGTGGGCGAAGGCGTCACGCGCGTCAAGGTCGGCGACCACGTGTCGGGCGCGCCGCTGCTGCCGTGCATGGAGTGCGCGGACTGCCAGCGCGGCAACTTCTCGCTGTGCAAGCATTACAGCTTCATAGGTTCGCGCCAGCAGGGCAGCTTTGCCGAGTACGTGGTGCTGCCCGAGCGCAACGCGATAGTGTACGACAGCTCGATACCGTTTGAGCAGGCGGCGTTTTTCGAGCCGTCCACGGTGGCGCTGCACGGCGTAATGCTCAACGACTACCGCGGCGGCGGGCATGTGGCGATACTGGGCGGCGGCACGATAGGACTGTTTACGGCGCAGTGGGCGCGGATATACGGCGCGGCCGATGTGACTGTGCTGGACGTGGTACCCGAGCGGCTGGAGCTGGCGCGCAAGCTGGGCGCGACCTATACGGTGAATACCACCGACGCCGACTTCAAGGAGCAGTGCGACAAGATAACCGGCGGGCGCGGCTTCGACTACACGTTCGAGACGGCGGGCGCAGTGCCCACGATGCACATGGCGTTTGAGCTGGCGGGAAACCGCTCGCATGTGACGTTCATAGGCACGCCGCACAATGAGATAACCTTCACCGCCAAGGAATGGGAGCTGCTCAACCGCAAGGAGTTCAAGATGACCGGCTCATGGATGAGCTACTCGGCGCCGTTCCCGGGCGCGGAGTGGGAGCTGACGGCGCACTACTTCGCCAATGGCCAGCTCAAGTACGACCCGGCGCTTATATACAAGAAGTTCCCGCTGAGCGAGGCCATGGATGCGTTCAAGCTCTACACGATACCCGGCGCGGTTCATGGCAAGCTGATGCTGGAGGTTACGAAATAATCATCAGGAGGATATGACTATATGAGACCCGCATGTATCGATCCCAAATCGGTGCCGCAGTTCACGCTGGCGAATGGCGCGACGATACCGGCGCTGGGTCTGGGCACGTTCGGCTCGGATCACTATTCGGGTGAGCAGGTGGCGTATGCGGTGCGCGAGGCCATCAAGTTCGGCTACCGGCTGCTGGACTGCGCGTCGGTGTACGGCAACGAGAAGCTGATAGGCGAAGTGTTGGACGAGGCGTTTGAAAACGGCACGGTCAAGCGCGAGGAGCTGTTCATACAGTCCAAGGTCTGGAACGACATGCACGGCAAGGGCGACATACTGCTGAGCCTGGCGCAGACGCTCAAGGACCTGCGCATTGACTATGTGGATGCGTACTATGTACACTGGCCTTTCCCGAACTACCATGCGCCGGGCTGCGACGGCGACAGCCGCAATCCCGATTCCAAGCCGTTTTCCGTGGATGAGTTCATGAGCGTATGGCGGCAGATGGAACGCATATACGACATGGGCCTGGCAAAGAACATCTGCATGTCGAATATGACGGTGCACAAGCTTGAGCAGGTGTTGCCGCTGTGCCGCGTAAAGCCGGCGCTGATAGAGATGGAACTGCATCCGGCGTTCCAGCAGAAGGCGCTGTTCGAGTACGTCAAGGCGCATGGCATACAGCCGGTTGGATTCTGCCCGATAGGCTCGCCGGCGCGCCCCGAGCGCGACACCACGCCCGAGGACGTAGCCGATACGCAACTGCCTGAGGTCGTGGAAGTCGCCAGGGCGCACGGCGTGCATCCGGCGATAATCTGCCTCAAGTGGGCGGTACAGCGCGGCGCGATACCGATACCGTTCTCGGCGAGCGCGGATCACATTAAGGACAACCTGCTTTCGGCGATACACGACCCGCTGACCGACGAGGAGATGGCGCTGCTGGGCAAGGCCGACAAGAACTGCCGCCTGATAAAGGGCCAGGTGTTCCTGTGGCCGGGCGCGACCGACTGGCGCGAGCTGTGGGACGGCGAGGCGTGAGCCGGAAGCTTAGGCCGGCGCGCAGTGCGGACGAGCGCGCATCTGACTCTGCCGGCGAGCGCGCGTTGAGCGCGTTGTGACGGCGGGTTAATGATCTGATCCCATGCGATCGAACTTAGGGGCTGAGCGATTCCGCGGTGCGGCGCTCAGCCCCTTTTTGCATATGCTGCGCAAAGTGAGATAATCGGGCGGGCGATTGCAAATCAAACGGCGGCTATGTCGGAGAGCAGGCGCTATGCAAACCGGCGTGCGGCCATGTGTTGACGCGGCAAATCATATGTGCTACAATCAGGAACATCATATGCGCGCATCGAGCGGGTCAGGAGTGAAGATTATGAATATAGAACTGGTTAGGCTGACCAGCGAATACAGGCGGCAGCTGTTCGACATGCTGGCCGAATGGAAGGCTGACATAGAGCGCAACAGGACCGACATGTCACCATACAGAATATGGGCGACCGATTACCGCGACTTTGACGCGTACATACAAAGCCTAAATACCCAACCGGAGCCGGATAGTGGGCTGGTGCCCGATACCACGCTGTTTTGCCTGGATCGCGACCGGAACATATTCGTGGGCGCGGTCAACATACGCCACTACCTGAACGACCGGCTGCTGCGTTCGGGCGGGCACATAGGCGACGGCATACGCCCCAGCGAGCGCCGAAAGGGCTACGCTACGGCGATGATTGGGTTGGCGCTCAATGAATGCCGCAAGCTGGGCATTGACAGGGTGCTTATGTGCTGCAACAAGGACAACATAGGTTCAGCAAAATCGATAATCAACAACGGCGGCGTGCTGGAAAACGAGATTGAGGAGGACGGCAAGATAGAGCAGCGCTACTGGATACAGCTGTGACGCGCGGGAATGTGCGCCAACTGCGACGAGCAGATTTGTACAAGTGACATATGATCGGCGTGCATACGCCAAATGAAAGGGCGTCGCGAACCTGCGCAAGGTGTCGCGACGCCTCATGCTGTCGATAAATTCCAGGATGCCGTACAGCGTTATTCCTTCCAAGCCACCTTCTGAACATGCGCGCAAGCGACGGTGTAAGGCGCTGTCGTCATGGCGGATACCGGCCCACATTTTGTGGAATAAGAACATAGCGATTGTACATCGAAATAGATTGCCAGCGCGTGAGCGCTTTGTCAACTTGAACGCTTTGTCAATAAACTGGGGCGTCGCGGACCTGTGCAATGTGTCGCGACGCCTCATGCTGTCTATATATTCAAGAATGCCATACAGCGTTATTCCTTCCAAGCCACCTTCTGAACATGCGCGCAGGCGACGCTGTAAGGCGCTGTCGTCACGGCGGATACCGGCCCACATTTTGTGGAATAAGAACATAGCAAATGCACATCGAAATGGATTGCCGGCGCGTGAGCGCTTTGTCAATAAACTGGGGCGTCGTGAACCTGTGCAAGGTGTCGCGACGCCTCTTTTGCGCAGCAGCTTTGCAGATATCCGGCATTCGGGAATGTGCGAGCCGCGCCGGATGAGCCGCCTGCATGGTGGGATGCGCTGGGGTTATACGGTCACGCCGGTTTTGAATATGGCGAGATCGGATTTGTCCAACGCCTCGGAACGGGTGTGGCGCGTGCCGGATGCCACATTCAGCACCAGTTCGAGCAGATCATCAGCCAGTTTGTCGCGGCTCATGCCGTCCAGCATCCGGCCCGCATTGAAGTCTATCCAGCCGCCCTTGCGCGCGCTGAGCACGGGATTGGTAGATATCTTGAGCGTGGGCACGGGGCAGGTGAACGGCGTGCCGCGACCGGTTGTGAACAGCACCAGCTGTGCGCCAGCCATCGCGAGCGCGGTGGCGCTGACCAGGTCGTTGCCGGGTGCGCTGAGCAGCGTAAGACCCGGCTTGCGCACGCTCTGCGCATAGTCGAGCACGTCCACAACCTGCGCGCTGCCGCCCTTTTGAGTGCAGCCCAGCGACTTGTCCTCGAGCGTGGTTATGCCGCCGTCCTTGTTTCCGGGCGAGGGGTTTTCGTATATCACCTGGCCGTTTGACTGGAAGTACTGCTTGAAGTCGTTTATCAGGCGCACCGTGCGCTCGAACGTGGCCTCGTCTACACAGCGGTTCATCAGCAACTGCTCTGCGCCGAACATCTCGGGCACCTCGGTCAGCACTGCGCTGCCGCCCAGCGCGATCACGCGGTCGGATAGCGCACCCGCGACCGGATTGGCCGTTATGCCCGAATATCCGTCAGAGCCGCCGCACTTTAGGCCTATTACCAGCCTGCCGGCGTCTACGGGCGTGCGGCGCGCCTGTGCGGCCTGCTCTATCAGCTCGCTTAGCAGTTCCATGCCGCGGGCGTGCTCGTCAGGCTCATCCTGACAGTTCATAAAGCGGATGTGCTGCTTATCGGCATCGCTCAGTGCGCTTGCGATATCGCTCAGCCGGTTGGTCTCGCATCCGAGTCCAACGACCAGTACGCCGCCGGCGTTGGGATGGCGCATCAGCGCCAGCAGAGCCTCGCGCGTGCGCACCAGGTCGTCGCCCATCTGCGAACAGCCATACGGATGCGCGTATGCCGTGATGCAGTCGATACCGGGTCGCAATAGCGCCTGGGCGTCGCGGCTCAGCGCGCGCACTATGCCGTTTACGCAGCCCACGGTCGGTATTATCCACACCTCATTGCGTATGCCGACGCGTCCTGCTGCGCGCTCGTAGCCCATGAAAGTGCGGGGAGTCAGGTTGGGCAGCGGCGCTACGGGCACGGGCGAGTACTTGTATTCGAGCTGCCCATCCAGGTTGGTGTGGACGTTGTGCACGTGCACCCACTCGCCGCGCGCAATCGGGCGTGTGGCGTGACCTATGGGGAATCCGTATTTGATTATGTTCTCGCCGGGCGCTATATCGCGCAGTGCGAGCTTGTGCCCGGCGGGTATGGGCTCGATTGCGCCGCACTCGCCCGCGTTCAGCGCGCGCAATGCCACGGCAACGTTGTCAGCCGGGTTGATTTGAAATATTGGCGAATTCATGCTGCCTCCAATTGGCGGCGCGGGGGCCGCGCGTATTCGATGCTGCGTCGCACGCCGCTCAGTATATTGTACATTTACTGTCGCGCATTCGATGCTGCGTTGCACACAATCAAGTAGCGTTGACTACCGCGTATACGGCGTTGTACTTTGCGCATTTCAGCAATGTGTTTCTTCTACCGAGAATCAGATGTTGCGTAGCAAGCGTTTAGCCAGTAGTAGTTGCTCGCGCGCATTCGAGTTGCGCTGCACTCAGTTCAGCCAGTAGCAGTTGCTCGCGCACAATCGGCTTGCGCCGCCCTCAGTTCATCCAGTAACGCTTGCTGCGCACAATCGGCTTGCGCCGCCCTCAGTCCATCCAGTAGCGCTTGCTGCGCGCAATCGGCTTGCGCCGCCTTCAGTCCATCCAGTAACGCTTGCTGCGCGCTCATCCGACATTGCGCCGCACGCAGTTCGGCCATGAGCGCTTATGGCCGCGCGCCTGATGCTGCATACAGATCAATTCAGAGCGTCAATGGCCGCGCGCACACCGCGGCTGAGTATGCGGTCAAGATCGCCAGCGACGCATGCTTCAAAGCCGTCATAGCGCGTCAGGTCCTCGCCCCAGAAGTCCTCGCGGGTCATGATCTCATGGGCGTAACGCTCGGGCGTGAGTTTGCAGGCTGCGCTCACGGCTTCGATCACGCGCTCGTCGTCGAGTATGCGGTACTCCTCGCCGTTCACGTTTCCATAATAGCCGTCCGCGCGTGCCTGGCCGACGTAGAACGCCAGCATCGCGGCAAATGAGAACGCGATGCGCCGCGGGAAATTGCCGCGCGCCATGTTGTCGCGGAAGCTGTTCAGCAGCCGCGCGCGCCACTTGGAGAACGAATTGAGCGATATGCTGAGCAGCTGATGCTTGACATATGGATTGCGGAAGCGCTCCAGCACGCTCAATGCGAACGCGCGCGCCTCCTCGGCGGGCAGCGGCACGCAGGGAACCATCTCATCCAGCATCGCGCGCTCGAGGTAAGCGCACAGCTGCGCGTCGTTCATCATGTCCAGTACCGTCTTGCAGCTCGCCAGATATGCCGCCAGCACGCTGGAGGTATGACCGCCGTTGAGTATGCGCACCTTGCGCTCCTTATAGGGAGTGAGGTCGCGCGTGAATATTACCGGCAGCCCGGCCTTGTCGAGCGGCAGTTCATGGCTTATGTCGCGGCTGCTCTCGATCACCCACAGCGCAAACGGCTCGCCGGTGGTTATGAGCCTGTCCTCATAGCCCAGCGCGGCCCATACGGCTTCGGCGTCGTCGCGGGGGTAGCCGGTGACGATGCGATCTACCAGCGTGCAAGTAAACACGCACGCCTCATCCAGCCAGCGCACAAACGCGTCGTCCAGCGCCCATGCGCGGCAGTATTCGTGTACGCAATCGCGCAGGTGATCGCCGTTTCGGTCTATCAGCTCGACTGGCAGCATGATAAGGCCCTTGTCAGGCGCGCCGTCAAAGCGCTCGTAGCGCCTGAGCAGGAACTGCGTCAGCTTGCCGGGGAAAGTCTTGCTCAGTCCCTGTTCGGGGCGGGGGTCATCGGCGCGGAACTCTATGCCGGCTTCGGTCGTGTTGCTGACCACGAAGCGCAGTTCAGGCGACTCGGCCAGCGCCCAGAACGCATCCGGGTCATTGAACGGGTCTATCGCCTTGCCTACCGAGCGCACTACGCGGTTTTGCACCTGAGGCTTGCCATCCACTATGCCGCGCAGCTGCACCGTATATACATTGTCCTGGCTGCTGAAGGCGTTCAGATTGCCGTATTCTATAGGCTTTATAATCGCTACGTTGCCGCCAAACTTGCCCTGTTCGTTGGCTATGTCGATCATCCAGTCCACGAACGCGCGCAGGAAGTTGCCCTCGCCAAACTGTGCCACGCGCACCGGGCGCGGCTGAGTAGTATATATCTCGTTTATCGACTGCATATCAATCCATCTCCTGAAAGTCGTAGGCGCGCGGTTGCCTTGCCGCACGCGTTAGGCGTCCGCTCTAAATGGCACGGCCTGTGTGAGCTGCGCGGGCCGTCGCGCCCAGGGCGTACTCACGCCGGGCGCGACGGCACTGATCGCAGCCAAAGGCCGTTGCGGCTTTGAGCGGCTTCGTTTTAAGGCGTTAATGCTGTTGCAGTGAGTTTACTATTGCGGCGGCGGTCTGCGCGGGAGTCAGGCGCGTCACGTCTATGCGCTGAGCGTCCAGCGCGTCGTACAGCTTAAGCCGGGGCAGCGACCGCTCCAGCACGTCCGGAGTGCGCAGTCCGCGCGCGATATCGGATTCGATGCGCCGGCGCAATTCGGCCTCGTCGCACACCAGCGCGAATACGCGCAACTGATACCGGCCGCGCAGTCGCCGCTTCAGCTCGTCGATTATCGACTGCTCATGCATGACCCAGCAGAAGATCACGTTTTCGTAATCCGGGCAGGCGATAAAGTTGTTGAGCATGTGGGTGATGTTGTCCTGCACCAGCGCGCGGGTGCGCTCGTTAACTACGAAAGGCCGCGCGTCCCAGCACCAGTCGCCGTCCAGAAATACGTTGTGTGGCAGCTGCTTTTGCAGTTCGCGGCATGCGGTCGTCTTGCCCACGCCCATCGTGCCGCAGACAAATATCAACTGTTTCACGCCTCGGTCCCCACAATTATGTGAGTCATGCCCTGATTCAACTTGCGCCGGATGCCGTCAAGTTCGAACTCGCCGCCGCGTGCATCGTCTATGTTTACATCTATCGCGTACTCGCCGCCAATGCGGTTTATGCGCACCGATACGCGCCCGTGCGGTGTGAGTATGCTGCCGCGCACATAGCTCAGCCCGTCTATTAGCCGCGGCTTTATTATAAGCTGATCCCAGCCCGCGCCGCGCTGGCCTATGCCCAGCAGGTATTCGAACAGATATCGCACCGGCCCGCCAAACATCGGATGGCTGTGCGAACGCTCGCCGCCCAGCGGCCAGTACTCCCACAGCGTCGTCGCGCCCAACTGCCTGAACCGGTCGAACGATACCGGCTTGTCGGAGGCCAGCAGCGCATAGGCGGTGTCGGCGCATCCGCGTTCGAACAGCACGCGCGGCACTATATCGGTGCCGAATATGCCGGTGTCAAAGCAGCCGGTCTCAGCGTAATGGCGGGCCATGTTGGCAAACGTGCGCTCGTCGCCCAGGCCTATGTCGAGCATGAACGCATTTGCGCCCTGCACATTGCCGGCAAAGTCGCCGGTCGCGGGGTCGAAATAGTTGCGCATAAGCGCGTCGCTGCGCTCGGTTATGCGGCGCCCGAGCTCAGCGTCACGGGCATGATCGCCCAGTATGTCGCAGATGGCGAGCACTTCGCGCATCGACTTTATGTAGAAGTAGTTGTTGACCAGCGGCTCGGGTATGCGTATCTCATCGGGCGTGCACCAGTCGCCCAGGCACCACTGACCGGGATTATCGCTGGTAACCAGACCGTTTTCGCTGTGCGCTTCAAGGTAGTCGAAGTACTTGAACATGCGCGGCAGCATGCGGCGCATGGGTTCGGCGTCGCCATATTGCAGGTAGAAGCAGTACGGCACATGCACGATCGCGCAGCCCCAACCGCCCGGTCCGCCGCCGCAGCGCGTGTAGGGCGCGGTGTACTGCACATGGCCGGTGATATCGTCCTGGCAGTCCTCTATGTCGCGCAGCCACTTTTGATAGAACGCGCGCGCGTCCAGTGTGAGCATCGCGCTTTGGCAGGTCAGTTGACCGTCGCCGGTGTAGCCGCGGCGCTCTATGTGCGGGCAGTCGGAGGGGATGCCGGCGTGCATGTTGGTCAGCTGAGTGCGCACATATGCGTCAAACAGCCAGTTGAGCGCGGGGGAATCGCTGTCAAACTCGGCGGTCACGGCGATATCGGAGTGGATTACCAGGCAATCGACGACTTCCGCCGGGCCTTCTACTGAGAAATACCTGAAGCCGAACCACGTGAACCGCGCGCTCAGTTCGCGGGGCTGCCCGTCCAGCACGAAGCGTGCGCACTGACCATGGGTGTAGCGCTCGTCCAGGGTGCCGTCGGGCGACAACTCCTCGGCCAGGCGCAGCGTGACTTGATCGCCGGCCGCGCCTGTTGCGCGCAGTACGGGTGTGCCGGATATGTTTTCGCCGGCGTCATACACTGTGCAGCCGTCGTGCGTGGCCACGCGGCGAGGGCGTATATGGCGTATCACGGCGTCGGCGGGGCAGTCCTGAAGCTGATAGCGGGTATCCAGGTCGGGCAGAGCGCGCGTGGGCGCAAATTCGTCGGCGGCGTAGCCGGGTTCCAGCCAGCCGTCGTGGCTCAGGCGCAGGTCATGGCGCTCGCCGGTGAACAGGTCGTATTCGACAACCGGGCCGGGCGCCCAGCGGGTGTGAGCCGGCCCTGATTCAAAGCTCAGCTGTGTGCCGTCGGCCATGCGCACGTCCAGATGGAACGCCAGCCGCACGTCGCCAAAGCATACGGTCTTGCCATCGTCGCACCAGGTGGGCTGGCCGAACCAGCCGGGCGCGAGCGCCACGCACAGCGCGTTCGGGCCGGGCGTAAGCAGCTCGGCGATGTCGTAGCGCACAAAGTATGTCCGGTGGCGCAACTGCTCGATAAACGGCGCGCCGCACACCGTGAATTTGCGCTTGCAGTAATCGGACGTCACCGGCGTGAACAGCTTGCCCGATGCGCGTGTGCCGTTTACGTACAGCTCGAAGAAGCCCAGTCCGCATATCGTGATCTCAGCTGTCCCGACCTCGCCGTCCAGCTCTATCAGCTGGCGCAGGTAGGGGCACTGGCAGTCCGCGTCAGGGCCGACCCACTGCGCGCTGCCGAATACTTCGCCAAATGTCATGGCGATTCACCTCCGCTCGGATTGCATGTACAGGCTGATTATACCATATCGCGCCTCAAAGTTGAACACCCGTTCCCGGCTTTTTATGCGATGATCGCGGCGGCGGAATGCGACTTGGATTTGCTGTGCATGCGGGCAACAGGGGCAGATCGCATATAAGCGGCGACTCAATCCGGTTGTATCGACCAATATGGCGCGACTTGCATTTGGCTAAAGCGCGCCGTAAGTTAATACTTGCCAATACCGGCGCTAAGCGAATGTGCATGCATGACATGGACGTAAATGTTGGCGCCTGGCGGGCGCATCAGCTTGACGCGGCCCGATGTGCGTTGTACAATCAGATGTAATATCTGTAAAAGCGCGCGTTGAAGGCATCCAGTATGCCGGATGCGACGTCAAAGTATATGTATGGGCGAATGGGCCCGCAGACGAGGTCGTTATATGACAATCGAGCAAAAGCGCGCCGCGGCGCGTGCGATATTCTGTGGCAAACGGGCGAAAGTAGGACTGGCGCCCATGGCGGGCGTGACCGACATGGCGTTTAGGCTGTTGTGCCGCGAGATGGGCGCGGACTTTGCGGTCAGCGAGATGATAAGCGCAAAGGGATTTCTGCTAAACCGCCGCCCCAATGAGAACGTGCGGGCGCTGCATGCGTTTGCGCCGTGGGAGACGGTGGGCATACAGCTGTTTGGCAGCGAGCCGGAACTGGTAGCCGAGGCGGCGCGCAGGTTTGCCGCGCGGGGCTGTGCATTCATCGACATCAACATGGGTTGTCCGATGCCCAAGATCACGGGCAATGGCGAAGGCTCGGCCTTGATGCGCACGCCGCATTTGGCTGCCGAGATAGTGCGCGCGACGGCCGCGGCGATAGATATACCGCTTACGGTCAAGATGCGCGCGGGCTGGGATGGCGATTCGATAAACGCAGTGGAACTTGCGCAACTGTGCGAGCAGAGCGGCGCCAGCGCGTTGTGCGTGCATGGCCGTACGCGCGAGCAGTACTACTCGGGCCACGCCGACTGGGGCGTTATCGCGCAGGTCAAGCGCGCCGTGAGCATACCGGTCATAGGCAACGGCGACGTGCGCACGCCTGAGGATGCGCTGGCCATGCTGGAGACGACTGGCTGCGACGCGATAGCGATAGGACGTGGCGCGCAGGGCAATCCGTTTGTATTTGGCGCAGTGCGCGCCGTGCTGGACGGCCAGTGCGCGCCGGCCTCGCCAACGCCGCGCGACGTGCTGGAGATGCTGCGCCGTCACGCCGACATGCTCGGCGCATGGCGGGGCCAGGCGGTGGCCGTGCGCGAATTGCGCAAGCACATCGCCTGGTATCTGCATGGTTTGCGCGGCAGCGCGCAGGTGCGCGCCGGGCTGCTTACGCTCAACGATCCGCGCGAAGTCGATGCGCGGCTCGAGGCGTACATAGCCAGTCTCTAGCGGATTTACGCATCGTGTTCTGCATCAGGTCTGCGGTCCGAATACCTTGCGGTGTCGGGCCATTATGCCGTTGTACAGCTCGAAAGAGCGGCGCGGCGGCGCAGGCGGGTTGGGATTGGGCGCCGGATTGGGCGCGGGCGGCTGGGCTTCGCCTGCCCAGCGTGCCGGGGCCGGTTCGGGTTCGGGTTCGGGGGACTGCGGGGCTATGTAGTCGTCCAGATCGCGCGCGGATCGCGTGGCGTCGGCGCTGGCCTGCCAGGCGGCCCAACGGTCGGCCTGGTCCTGGCGGCTTAGCGCCGCAAAGCCTGTGCGCTCGCTTTCAAGCCGGCGTTGCGTCGCGTTTTGTATCAGCGTATAATTGTCCATACGCGCACCTCCTCGCATTATCGTATGCCGCAATTGGGATTTGGTGCCATGTCTGCGCGGCAAAGCGAATTTTTTGTGAATTTAGACTTTTGTAGCAAAAGTTGTGGAATCATGGCGCGGATATGTGCTATAATAGGTTAGACTTGTCGATTGACAGCGACTGGTCTGTCGAATTATGGTTTGACAGGCGTCTATTCAATATAATACTTTATGGATGGGCGGGATGAGAATTGGCCAAGAATCAGGGGCGTGGCAGACAATCTGCCGTTCCGACAGGTGATTATCGCAGCTATAAGCGCATAATTGAAGAGCGGCGTAAAAATATTGACGACGATGATGATGAGCTTTATTCCGATCATGCGGCTTCCCAGGAGGACGCCGCGCCGGATGACGATATGGATCGTGCCGCGGCCGAGGCGTATGCGCAGTCGACCGTAGAAGGCGACGACGAGCTGAATAGCGCGCTGGAGACCGACGGGCATTCAGGCGATGAGGACGAGGAGTCCATGCCCGCGCCGCGGCGCCGTGCGCGCGCGTATCGCGCCAATCAGCCCGCCAGCGAGCGTCGCCGCATCTCCGACGACGTGGAGGACGGCGAGCGTGAGCCCGACGCCGAACCCGAGCCCGAACATGAACCCCGGCCGCATCGTGCGAATCCCAGGTCCGGCCAGGCGCATCGCCCGGCGCGCAAGGCTCCGCGGCCGACGCACAAGCCGGCGCGGCCTGCGCCGCATCGCGAGCCGGACGCCGACGATGAGGATAACGACTTCATAGAGAGCGAGCGCGTGCGTCATCCTGCTCAGGCACAGCGCGCGCCGCGCCGCGATGAATCCTCGCATGAGGTCGATGATCTAGAGGATTACGAGAGCGACGATACCGCATACAGCGACGATGTATACGAGCCGTACGAGTTTGAGGACGACCTCGATTCCGACGAAGAGCTCGAAGACAGCGCCACTGAATGGGCCGATGGCATAAAGCGCGTATTCAATCGCGGCCGCGAGAGCCTGCGCGCGCTCAGCGCAAAGGCGCGTTCGGGCGGGAAAAAGCGTCCGCACAACAAGGGTCGGCGTCGGCCTGCGCCCAAGCGGCCCGCGAGTGGGGCTCAACCCGGAGTAGACGATGCACAGCCGGTGCAGCTGGATATACAACCGCTGGCGCAGCAGGATGCGCAGGCCGAACAGGAACACCGCATAAGCGTAGATCCAGCCGAATACGAGAGCGTATCGCAGGAACTGGAGTCCATCGAGGATGTACGGCCGATATCGCGGCGTGAGCGCCGGCTCAGTCAGCAGCACGCCGAGGAGACTGCGCCACAGGATGATTACCCGCAGGTTAACATAGTTAGCCGCAAGGCGATGCGCGCGCAGCAGGACGCTCAGCCCGAAGCGCCGGCGCAGCCACAGCCCGACGATGCGCAGCCCGCGCCCGAACAGTACGCGCCGGTGCAGTACGCACAGGGCCAGTATGCACAGAGCCAGTACGCACAGAATCAGTATGCGCAAGGTCAGTATGACCCGAATCAGTATGCACCGGCCGACAATACGGCGGCACAGGCTGTTGCCGAGCCGACGCCAGAGCCTCAGCCTGAACCGCAGCCCGAGCAACCGGCGGATAACGGCATGATGTTCGGCATACAGGGCCATCAGCACATAATGCAGCCTCAACCCGAGGCGCAGCCCGAAAGTCAGCCCGAGTCCAACGTGAGCATAGACGTGAACTGGGATGCGGCGCCGGTCAATGTGGACATCGGCGAGCTGGGCGACGCCGAGCAGCCTGAAGATGAGCCCGAGACCGACGAACCGACGCGCAAGCTCAGCCGTCGTGAGCGCAAGGCTGCGCGCAAGGCGGCGCATCGCAAGCCGGCGCGGCGGCGCGACTATGACTTGTCGGACGACGACGATGACGATGACGAGTCCACGGGCGATTTTGCCGGGCAGACTGAGCCGGCTGACGCCACTGCGCGATATGAGCGCAAGAGCGCACCGAGCGCCGGCGCGTACCTGTCGGATGATGATGACGAGCCCGAGGACGATGGATATCGCGCGATGAATGCGCATGATACCCAGCCGGGTCCGTTCCATACGCAGTATAACTTTGGCGAAGATCAGTATTCCGATCCGTTCGGTGAGGACGAGGAGGAAGAGGAAGAAGAAGTCGAGGAGGATTCGCGCGGCCGCGGCGGTTGCCTGAAGGCATTTACGGTGCTGCTGGTGATATTGCTGGTGATATTTGGCAGCGTGTGGGCGCTGGACTACTTCAATGTGCTCAACGTAAGGCGAATAGCCGGCGATATAGCTGCAATGCCGCTGTTTGATCCGCTGCGCGGCAACCTGTTGCCCGCGGCTACCGATGCGCCCGGCTCGGGCGATGTGACCGCACAACCCAATGCGAGCGCTTCGCCGGAAGCCAGCGAGCAGCCCGTAAGCGCGACGCCTGCCGCAAGCGCCACGCCCATGCCGGGTGTGACGCTGGTACCCACGATACAGCCTGCCGACAGTCAAAGCGGTGGGCTGGTGGGTTCAGCGCTCACTCAGACCTCACAGCAATCGAATACAGTTGACACTGCCGCCGCGCCCTTGGACGCGGCGGTTGGCATGATTGCGCTTGTTGAGCAGCCCAGCGCGTCCGGAAGGGGCGAGTGGACGGCGGAGCAGCGGCTCAGGGCGTATTCACTCGCGTCGACCGATCCGTCGAACTCGGAGTTTGGGTTGGAATACGGCGTTTACGTGGACTATGAGCGCGCCGACGGGTATGCGCGTGCGGAGCAGATGACGTTTGGCCTGGGCTCGGAGTATACGGAGCTGGAGGGCGTCATTACGTTCCGCGGCAATAACTTCCGCGAGAATGCCGCCTATGGCACGGCCGAGCTGTCCGAAAAGAGGTTCGAGGTTATGTGGAAAAACCGCATAGGCTCGATTGACAGCGGCTATGCGGTGTGGTCGGGCGTGGGCTGGAACGGTCAGCCGGTCATGGTGCACTGGAGCGACGAGATGCGCCAGATGATGAACATCAGGGATGAATACAAATCCGACAGCGAGCTGGTCGAGGTCATATACGGCACGCTGGACGGCAATATATACTTCCTGGATGCGCGCACGGGCGAGTACACGCGCGACCCGATAGAGCTGGGATTTCCGATAAAGGGCAGCGTGTCGATAGACCCGCGCGGATATCCACTGCTGTATGTGGGCCAGGGCATATCCAAGGCCAATGGGCGCACCGGCTCGATCGGCTGGCGCGTGTACAACCTGCTCAACCAGGAGCACATGTACCTGCTCAACGGGCATGACGAACTGCGATTCCGCACGCATGGCTCGTTTGATGGCGTGTGCCTGGTGGATGCCGAAACCGACACCGCCGTTGTGGGCGGCGAGAACGGCATATTCTATACGATAAAGCTCAATACGCAGTTCGACCCGACCGTGCCCAGCATATCAATAGATCCGGTCGTGACGCTGTACCGGTATAAGTCGTCAATATCGGATGAGCTGGGCTTTGAAAACTCGGTGGCGGCGTATGGCCGGTATGCGTATCTGATTGACAATTCGGGACTGTTGAACTGCTTTGACATGAATACAATGACGCCGGTATGGCTGTTCGACGTCGGCGACGACACCGACGCGTCGATATCGTTGGAGCCGCAGTCCGACGGGCTCATAGCGCTCTATACCGCCAACGAGGTCGACAAGCAGGGGTCCAGCGGCCTGAGCACGATACGCAAGCTCGATGCGCTCAGCGGCGAGGAGCTGTGGAACTTCTCGGTGGAGTGCAACTCGGACGGCACCAACGGCGGCGGCGCGTTCGCATCGCCGGCGGTCGGCAAGAATCAGCTCAGCGACCTGATATACTTCAACATCTGCCGCACCAGCGGCGGCGGCACGCTGTACGCGTTTGACAAGCAGTCCGGCGAGATCATCTGGCAACAGTCGACCCAGCGCTACTCGTGGTCGTCTCCGGTGATAGTGTACAATGATGCCGGTGAAGGCGTTGTAGTGCTGGGCAACTCGGGCGGAGTGATACGCATGTATGATGGCCGCACCGGCGAGGAGCTCAGCGAGATCGAGATAGATGGCAATATGGAGGGCAGCCCGGCGGTCTATGGCGATATGCTGGTCATAGGCACCCGCGACTGCAACATATACGGAATAAGGATACTGTGATATAGGCGCGGCTCCGCGATAAGGCGGGGCCGCCAGTCTTTTACAATGCATGTTGAGGTATTCACGACAAGCCGACTTGCGGCTTCGGCAGTTTCACCCCTCCTAGACAACAGCGAACGCGCAGTGCGGTCGTCGTAGGCATATTCAAAGGCTCATGGGTTTTGCGCGATACATTGGTCTGGACATGTAAATGGTCTGGCGGCTCCGCAATAAGTCGGGGCCGCGTTTGCTTTATGCCGATTAGCAGCGCTGCAATGGGTAAATTGCACATGAACTCTTAATGAACGCCGCCGCATGTAAAAATGCGTGCGCCAGTATGCGGCAGGCGGACACACGCTAATCCCCCGAATACGCCGGTCATATGTCGTTTTACCAAATTTCGGTTGCAAAATTCCGCGAATAGTGGCATAATATCGTTAAGACATATTGGGAGGGAACGGCTTGAAGTACGTAGTGGCGCTGGATCAGGGCACGACGAGCTCGCGTGCGGTCGTGTTTGACGAGCTAGGCAACGCGGTGGCCTCGCATGGCATTGAGTTTAAGCAGATTTATCCCAACGCGGGCTGGGTTGAGCACAGCCCGACCGACATACTCGACAGTCAGATCCAGGCGCTCAAGCTCGCCGTGGAAAAGAGCGGCGTGCCCGTAAATCAGATAGCCGCGATCGGCATAACCAATCAGCGCGAGACCACGCTGGTGTGGGATCGGGCGACTGGCAAACCGGTATACAACGCGATAGTGTGGCAGTGCCGGCGCACCGCGAGCCTGGTCGAACGCTTAAAGCGCGACGGCCTGGGCAACACGATACGCGAAAAAACCGGCCTCATACCTGATGCATATTTTGCCGGCACCAAGGTGCAGTGGATACTGGACAACGTGCCGGATGCGCGCGAGCGCGCCGAGCGGGGCGAACTGTGCTTTGGCACGGTGGATTCGTTTTTGGCGTGGCACCTGACCGGCGGCGCGCATGTGACCGACGCCACTAACGCCGGCCGCACGATGCTGTTCAACATACACACGCAGAACTGGGATGAACTGCTGTTGCGGGCGATGGACATACCCGAGTCGATGATGCCGGAGGTATGCGATTCGGCGTCAGTGGTAGGGCTGTTGCGCAAGGACATACTGGGCGTGCAGATACCGGTGGCGGCGCTTATGGGCGACCAGTCGGCGGCGCTGTTTGGTCAGGGATGCTTTGGCGCCGGCATGATGAAGAATACATATGGCACGGGCTGCTTCCTGCTGATGAACACCGGCAAAACGCCCGTCAGGTCGCAGAATAACCTGCTGACAACTGTGGCATGGCGGATAAACGGCCAGCCGTACTTTGCGCTGGAAGGCTCGGTGTTCGTAGCGGGCGCGGTGGTGCAGTGGCTGCGCGACGAGATGAAGCTGGTGCAGACCGCGGCCGATACCGATATGATAGCGCAGTCGGTGCCTGACAATGGCGGGGTCTACCTTGTGCCGGCTTTTACCGGGCTGGGCGCGCCGTACTGGGACATGTACGGGCGGGGCACGGTCGTGGGGCTGACGCGCGGCACGGGGCGGGCGCACTTTGTGCGCGCGGCGCTGGAGTCGATTGCGTACCAGACCCGCGACGTGGTCGACGCGATGAAGCTGGACGCCGACCTCATACCCGAGGTGATACGCGTGGACGGCGGTGCGAGCGCCAACAACTTCCTTATGCAGTTCCAGGCCGACATACTGGGCACGCGCGTGCTGCGGCCGGCGGTCATTGAGACTACGGCGCTGGGCGCGGCGATGATGGCCGGGCTGGCGGTGGGCATATGGGATCAGAAGCAGCTCAACTCGCTGTGGCGTTCGGAGCGCGAGTTCAGACCCATGATGGATGGAGTGACGCGGCTCAAACTCTACCAGGGCTGGCAGCGCGCTGTGGAGCGTGCGCGCGGCTGGGTGGTAGAGCAGCAGTAGTTCAAGCACATGCATTGCCATAAGGCATGTGCACGGCGATGCATTATATAATAAGACATACGTGGAGGTACCTCGATATGAGGATAGGCGTTTTGTTTCAACTGGAAAAGAACATTGATGAGGAGATGCGCAAGGTTGCGGAGCTGGGGCTGCACAGCTGTCAGATAACCTGCTGGAACATGGATATAATGACCCCCGAAAAGGCCGAAGAGGTCAAGGCGGCCAGCGCCAAGTACGATGTGCAGTTGTCGACGTTCTGGTGCGGCTATCGGGGTGAGCGCATATGGAACTTCATCGATGGCCCGCGCACGCTGGGCATAGTGCCCGAGGATATGCGTGCGGCGCGCGTGGAAGACCTTATGAAGGGTTCCGACTTTGCCAAACTCCTGGGCGTGAATCAGATGGCGACGCATGCGGGCTTTTTGCCGGAGAGCCCGACCGATCCGCAGTATCCGGGCGTGATAGCCGCGCTCAGGCAGGTGGCCGAGCGCTGCCGTGCGAATGGCCAGTACTTCCTGTTTGAGACCGGCCAGGAGACTCCGACGACGATACTGCGCGTAATTGAGGACGTGGGCACGGGCAATCTGGGCGTGAACTTGGATCCGGCCAACCTGCTGATGTACGGCAAGGCCAATCCGGTAGACTCGCTGAAGATCATAGGCAAGTACGTGCGCGACGTGCATGCCAAGGATGGCGAGTATCCGACCTGTGGCCGCGAGTTGGGCGTGGAGAAGCCGCTGGGCGAGGGCAGCGTGAACTTCCCGGCGCTGATAAAGGGCCTGAAGGAATGCGGTTACGACGGCGCGATTACAATAGAGCGCGAGATAAGCGGCGAAAAGCAGATAGCCGACATAAAGCGCGCGATAGATATACTCAGCTCGCTGATCTGAGGCGGGCCGCTGGCAACGGCGCGGTGGGGAGCGCTTCCCGCCGCGCCGGGCTTGTGTGTGGCGGGCGACGCCGGGCCGAGCCGGCGCGCGGTGGGCAGACGTGGTCGAGTTGGCCGGCATATGCAGGCGAGGTTAAGGCCGCATGGTATGTCGCGCGTGCCCCGGCGTTTCATGACAGGCTGATGTTCGGGTTATGCGGTTTGTTGCCGCGAAGGTTGGCATTGGCGGCGACGGTTGCCGATGTGCGGTTGGATGTTGCCGCGGGTCATGGCTAAGCGGGTAGGTTAAGGTTGCGTCGGATTGGGATTTACTAGCGTCGCATGATATGAAGTTGCGGCAGTTTGGCGTGAAGGCGATGAGCAACCGCGACCGCATAAGCAAGAGGACGATGAGCAGTTAGGGCTGTGATCGTGCCGCATGCCGCGGCGACAGGCGCGCCTGGTGGACGGTTTGAAACAATATAAAGCGCGACGGCTATGAGGCTGTCGCGCATATGGAGGATGGAACTTATGCTTATACCGGGATTGTGTTCGGTCACGTTCAGGTCACTTCAGCCGCTTGAAATATGCAAACTGGCTGCGCAGGCGCAGTTAAAGTCGATAGAGTGGGGCGGCGATGTGCACGTTACTGACGAGGCTAAGGCGCGAGAGGTGGCGCGCATCAGCGCCGATTATGGGCTTGCGCCGGCGTCATTCGGGTCTTACTTCCGCGCGGGCGCGGGCAAGCTCGGCGAGTTTGAGAAGGCGCTGGACTGTGCGCTGGCGCTGGGCGCGGGCAATATACGCGTCTGGGCTGGCACGAAGGGGTCGGCGCAGGTGACTGGACAGGAGCGCGCTCAGATAATAGCGGAGCTGCGCGAGTGCGGCGAGCTGGCGCTGGCGGCGGGCATAGCCGTATCGCTGGAGTTCCACGGCAATACGCTGACCGACAGCAATGAGAGCGCGGGACGGCTGGTTACTGAACTGGGACCGTGCAATGTGTACATGTACTGGCAGCCGCGTTGGGACTGGACGGCCGAGCAGCGGCTGGGTGGATTGATGATAGCCATGCAGCGGCTGACGCATCTGCATGTGTTCACGTGGGAGCATCGGGGTGCGGAGGTCATACGCCATCCGCTGGCGGATGGGCGCGAGTTCCTGAGCGAGGCGTTGCGCCTGGCTACGCAGGACGGCAACGATCATCATGTGTTCATGGAGTTTGTTGAGAACGCCGACGAACAGGCGTTCCTGCGCGATGCGCGCGTGCTCAATGAAATGCTTGCCGAGATCAATTGAATGATGCGTCGCGATATATGTCAACGCTGAAGGCAGGGTAAACGGGCATATTAGGCAGGATAACTATGCAAAAGCACTGTCACTGAAACCATAATGCAACGCGACCGGCGTGGCGGATTCAGCCGCGCCGGTCGCGTGCGTCTGTGCGCGGCTATGAAATAGCGCCAATTTATGTGCATAGTTTGCAGCTGTCGCGCGCCGCTTTGGATGCATATCCAGGAATAGGCGTGGTATATGCGAAACTGTGCAAATCCAGCGCCATTGGAGATTGCGCAATGGCGCCTGAGCGCGGGACAGTTTGGTCAGGAGCTCATTCAGGGCGATGCGTGTCACTCTGCGGCGCGCCCGTTGACGCACAACGCGGGTTCCGGGGCGGGCACCATGAGTTGAATACTGTGATTAGCAGATGCTGGCGGTAGACTTGCGTGGATCTGCGTTAGTGAATACCTGGATCTGCGTTAGTGATTGTGTGGATCTGCCGGTAGTGATATACGAGTTACCATCGGCATCCATAATTGCGCCGGCCGGCCGGCGGCACGTTTTCATTTTCGGTTAATATGTAAAACGCTCCACATTTACGCGAAAACCCCGCATGTCCCGCCCATACGCGCACTTTCAATATAAATGAAACGCCACGACTGCATCAATGCGTCGTGGCGTCGATTGTTTATTCAGCTTCGGACTCGGCAGCGGGCGTAGGTTCCGATGTGGGCGCCTCGGTTGGGTCAGGCTCGACTATGGGCTCGAGCAGCATTATCTGGCTTATGCGCCACTGGCCGTTGCGCTTGACCAGCAGCACTCGATAGCGCCCGCCCTGCCAGTGCGGCGGATAGCTGGTCAGCTCGCCTGCGGTCACGCGGTCGGCGGCCGACGCCAGAGGTTTGCCCTCTATTGCGTACACGGTTTCGGTGATCTCGGCCTGAGCGGTCTCGCTCCATGGCCAGCTCCACATCCAATTTAGCGACACATTGTGGTCGTAGCTGGTTATCTTGTAGTTGGCGTAGACTGAATTGCCGTTTTGTGCCTCGACCAGCAGCGTGTCATTGGCAAGGTAGGAATCCTCGAAATAGTCGCTCAGCTGAGAGCTGTCCGCGCCGGCGATGATGGTGTCGGCGCGTTCGGTCAGGCCGTCGGTCAGCAGCACGTATATGTTGGCGGAGTTCATCGCCATGTAAAACCCCACCACCAGCAGCGCCGCGACAAGCGTCAGCAGCATCAGCCGCGTAGCGAAAAACCACAGAAATCTGCGCAGATACTTCATTAAATGCCCCTCTTTCCGCAAATGCGGCTATATCTTGAAAAAGCAGCGCGCAAACTCCGCGTCGCTCAGCGACGGCCAGGTTTCAAACGCGTGCGTGCGTATAATTTGACGCGCGGTTGCGGCATCCGGTTCCGCGTCGCTCAGCCAGTCGGCCAGGTACATGTCGACGCGGGCGTACTCCATGGCCTGCCAGCCCATAGGCATGCCGTTGGCGGACAGCGGCTGAACCTGACCGGATATCGTGATCTGCATAGTGCGCTCCAGCAGCCTGAGTGCGCGTTCAAACTCGGCCTTCTTGGCAAAGCGTCCGCTCAGCGCGCGGCGCAGCTCATGCCGGCCCCATACCGGACGTTCATCAAACAGTCGCCACATGTCCAGGGCAAGCCGCGGCGCCAGTCCCAGCGCATAGCTCTCGTCCAGATCTTCCCAGTACGCCGCATAGAACAGCGGATACCACTTGCGGCTGACGAAGCCGCCGCGTCCGGCGAACATGTGAGCATAAGCGCCGTCGCGGGCCTGGGCGAGGCGATCCTTCCAGCCCCACGGATCGAGTGGGCCACCGGTATGCCAGGCCTCGGGCGCGGTCACATCTGCCAGGCTCAGATAGCCGTCGCCGCTGAACAGCATAAAGCCTTTTTCATTGAGCAGCGATACGAATTCTTCATACGTGCGTATCATCAATTCATCACCCTGAAATAGCGGTCTACATGCCGGTTCATGGCCTGTACGAGTTCCTGTGATTCGACATGGCGCATATAGCCGGCGGGTTTGCCGTACTTGTTGGTGGTTGAGGATTCGGGGTCGTTGCATATGAACCAGGTGCCGGCCGGCGTGCGCTCGTAGCCGCATACCACCATTGCGTGCCCGCTGGCCGCGCCGTCGAAGTTGCACATTACGACCAGCAGATGTCCCGCGTCCACGTCGCGCACCATGTTGTCCACGGTCATTTCGTATTCGCTTTCGAGCTTTACGCCCTGATCGGTCATCACGTCGTAGAACTCGACGTCATACCAGCCCTCGCCGTCGTGTGGACTCAGCGCGCGCAGCGTGGCGGTCGTGACGACGTTTTCACGGTTCAGGTAATTGAGGACCATCTCGCCGCACGCCGGCATGCAGTTATTAGCGCTGTATTTGCCAGTCGTGAGCTGATTTACGTACCAATCCCAGTTAACGTCGTTGAGCTTCAGCGTGGTTTCGCCCTCAGCGAGCGGCACGCCAACGCAACTGAGCAGCAGCTCGCCGACGGCATCGCGGGCCTGAGCGCGTGTCATAGTCTCCATGGCGTAATCGAACAGTCCGACCAGGCGTATGGCGGTCGGCGCGATCTGGCGCAGCTGCACCGGCGCATCGGGCTCGAATGTGTTCGAGACTTCGTATATGTCCATTATGCCGAGCTGAATGGCCTTTAGCACGTATTCATCGCTGGTATCGGCGGGCGCGGCGGAGCCATTCAGTTCGACCGGGCCCACCAGCGCCTCGTACGCGCGCACAGCCAGCTCGCACAGGCGCGCGCGGGTCAACAGGTCATCGTCGTTCATGTCCTGTGTGAGGGCGAGCGCGGCGCTCACGCTGTCGGTGCAATGGGTCAGCGCAAATGCCAGCGCCAGTTCGTCGCGCGCCTGAGCCACAGTGGCCTGGTGTGTGGCGGTGCCATACAGCCGTGTGCGCAGCGCGTTTTTCAGCGCCAGTATGCGAGCGGCTGCGGTCTGACGTGTGGCGGGCAGGTGCGCCCATGCTACCTCGTAGTCCTCAAGCAGGTCCAGCTCCAGCGCCTTGCGCACGGGCTTGTCGGTGGACAGCTTGCTTGTTATCTTGGAATCGTCTATCTCGTCGCCTGCGATGAACTCATATGTCGAGACCAGCAATCCCAGCAGCTGGGCTTGCGTAACGGGCTGGTCGCCTGAGGCCAGCGCGCAGGTGTTAACGGCGACGAACGCCATCATCAGCGCCAGCATCGCCGAGATCAGCTTTAGCCTGAAAAGCATCGGTCTACCTCCACGATCAACTACATTATATCAATATCCCGCGCGCAAGTAAACCCCGCCTGCGTTATTTCGCGTCCGAGGCACATTTTCCACAGTTGTGCAGCTATTTCGCCGCATATGGCAAAATAATTTGACTGATGTGTCATAAAACGCATAACACGCGCATAAATAGTAAAGTGATGAGATACAGCCGTGCGATATGCGGCGCAGATTGCGCGTCGCGACGGCAAACGCCTATAAATATGAAAATAGGCGCGTCTGCCGGGAACTTATGCGCGGCGCTCAGGAATCGGCAACCGGCGCGGCATGCCTGAATGAGCGGGCTTGCCCGGCGGGCTGCGCTGCGCGGGTTGCGACAAGTAATGAGGCGGGGAGAGGATATTTATGGCGATTCTCAACACAACGGCGAGTGCGCAGCCCGCGCTGCGGGTAATACTGGCGGATGACAATGCCGAGATAACCGCGCTGGTCAAGGACTATCTGGCGGACAAGCCCGACGTTGAACTGGTGGGCTGTGCCAGCGACGGCGTGCAGGCGCTGGCGCTGCTGCGCGAAACGCCGTGCGACGTGCTGGTCATGGACCTGATAATGCCGGCGCTGGATGGATTTGCGGTACTGACTATGCTGGACAGCCTGCCGCGCAGGCCGCGCACGCTGGTGCTCACGGCGCTGGGCCGGGGCGACTTCATAACGCGCGCGATGCAGTTGGGCGCGGACTACTACATGCTCAAGCCGTTTGGCTGTGAGGAACTGTACCGGCAGATACTGGCGATGCGCCAGCAGCCCGTGGCGCAGGTGAGCATGGGCGTGCCCGAGCCCACGCCGCCCAAGTCGCTGGATGAGGAGATATCGTCGCTGTTCCTGGCGGTAGGCATACCGGCGCATATAAAGGGGTATCAGTATCTGCGCGAGGCGGTGCGCATGGTGGTAAACGACCCGGACGTGATAAATCGAATAACCAAGGAACTGTACCCGGGCATTGCGCGCACGTTTTCGACGTCGGCCAGCAAGGTCGAGCGCGCAATACGGCATGCGATAGAGGTCGCGTGGAACCGCGGCCGCATAGACGCGATAAACGCGACGTTTGGATGTCGGGTGTTCTCGCGCGACGACAAGCCCACCAATGGCGAGTTCATAGCGCTGATAGCGGACAAGATGCTGCTAAAGCGCAGCGCGTAAAGGCGCGCGCTGTGCGCAGGTGTTCATGCGGCTTTATAATAATAGAATATGTGATGTGCAGCGCGACTGGCAGGCGGCGCGATGGATCAGTGCGATCCGTCGCGCCGCCGCTTGTTGTGCCGGATGAATCGTACTTCCCGGCATACCCCGAAGCACGAACGCGCCGCCGGTTGTTGTGCTGGATGAATCGTACTGCCCGGCATGCCCAGAATCACGAACGCGCCGCCGGTTGTTGTGCTGGATGAATCGTACCGCCCGGCATGCCCCGAAGCACAAACGCGCCGCCGCTTGTTGTGTTGGTTGAATCGCACCGCCCGACATAACCGAAGTGCGAACGCGCAGCTGCTTGTTGTGCCGGATAAATCGTACCATCCGGCATGACCTGAAGCGCGAACGCGCCGCCGCCTGTTGTGCCGGATAAATCGTACCATCCGGCATGCCTCGAAGCACGAACGCGCCTCCGACTGCCATGCGCGAGAAGGTACGCCGTCTCCAGTCATGACCCAACCCGTGGACGCGCCGCCGCTTTGCAGGCGGCAGGCAAGACATGCTGTTAAATGAGCCAAGTATACTTACAGTATGACCAGTCATAATGCGGGCCGGGCGCGCTTATACATAGCATAGATAAAGGAGGTAGTATAATGCCGCTGAATATAAGCAGACAGACGCTTGAGACCGAGCGCGTCGTCGATTCGAGGATCGTCAAGGCGCTTATAGAGACCGACGCGATGGCGCAGGGCGCAGACGAGGTGCTGCTGTGCGACGCGATGTGCGCGATAGACTCGGCGCAGACGCAGCAGGGCCGCATACTGCTGGATGGCAAGGTGCGCTTTCAGGTGCTGTACCGGGCGCAGGGCGAGGTCACCAGCCTCATGATAAGCGCGCCGCTGCGCGAGATGATAGAGGCTGACGTAGGCCCCAAGATGGCGGTGGAGTACTCGGTGGAGATGGAGAGCGCCGAGGCGCGGCTGATGGCTGGGCGTATACTGTGCCGCGCGGTGCCGGCGATACGGTTGACGGTCACCACGCTCGAGCCGCGCGCGGTGATATCGGATCTGGACGGCATATCGGGCGTATGCGTGCGGCGCGAGCGCATAACCTCGCTAAAAGTGAATGCCGAGGCGCGCGCGACGGCGTCGCTGAGCGAAGAGTTCGAGCTGGAGCGGGCGCTGGGTGCGGAGCGCACACTGCTCACGCGCGCGCGGTGCGACGTGAACGATATGTATGACTCAGTGGGCGGCGTGACGGTCAAGGGCACTGTGGCGATAGAGGCGGTGCACAGCTGCGCGTTGCCGGGGCGGCCCATATGCGTGAGCCGGCACGCATTGCCGTTTGAACAACTGGTGGAGCTGCCGGACTGGCTGCGCGGCGACTTGCGGGCGGATGCGTGGGTCACGGGCCTGACGGCGCAGACGCTTAGCGATGAGGAAGGCTCGATGCTGCGCGTGGGCGTGGAGCTGCTGTTGGGGGTCAAGGCGTTGGGTGTGGATGAGTCGGAGGCGGTCGTGGACGCGTATGCTACCGGCGATACCGACATCGAGATAACGCGCGGCGAACTGCTCACGCGCACCGAGTCGCGCCAGGTGCGCGCATTGCAACCTGCCAAGCTCAGGTTTACGCTGCCCGAGCTGCGCGGTGGCGACGGGCGGGTGTCGGGCATAAGCCAGGCGCTGTATTGCGTGGCGCGGCCCACGGTCGTACAGGCAGAGCACAGTGGCGGCAAGGCTACTGTGGACGGCGTGATGGAGCTTCAGGTAGTGTACCTGCCGATTGGCGGCGACGACGTGTTGGCGGCGACGCTGGAGGCGCCGTTCACGGCGGCGTTTACGGCCGAGCTGCCGGAGGATGCGCCGCTGCTGCTGGAGGCGTTTGACTGTGAGTGCGTGCCGGTGACCTCGTCGCAGTTGGAGCTGAAATGCACGCTGGCGCTCAATGCCGTGGCTGAGGCGCAGCAGAGTCATGACGTGGCGCTGGACGCGCGCGAGGTCGAGGGGCAGGCAGTGCCGATGGGCATAACTGTGTTGCTGGCGCAGCGCGGCGAGACGGCGTGGGATCTGGCCAAGCGGTTCCGGGTGCCGACCGAGGAGCTGGAGCGCATGAATCCCGAACTGGCGGCGCAGACCGCATATGGCAAGCCGGCGCAGGTCATGGTGTTCAAGCGATAACGGCATGGTGGTTCACAAACCGGCCGGGACGTTGTATAATGGATATGGCAGGCCGTCGCGGGTGCTGGCGACGGCCTTTGTATGTCCGGCGCAGGCTGGGTGGCTGGAGCGGCCATTAGCTGCGAAAGCGCCATGGGATGCGGTGCGTGGCCATGGGCTGCTGGTACATGCCGTATGCATAGACATCGGAAATGACGGTCATCCGACCGGAAGGATGAGATATATTATGATAATAAAGGCCAATGCCAAGCTCAACTGGACGCTCAACCTGCTGGGCGAGCGCGCGGATGGCTACCATGAGCTGGACATGCTGATGCAGAGCGTAGACCTTTGCGACGAGTTGGAGCTGGAGGACGCCGACGAGTTTTCGCTGACGATTGTGGGCGGCGCCGAGGTGAGCGCGGGCGAGGACAACCTGGTGTTGCGCGCGGCCCGGCTGCTGGCGCATGAGTGCGGTGTGCGCACCGGTGCGAACATTAGGCTGGTAAAGCGCATACCGGCGCGCGCGGGGCTGGGCGGCGGCTCGAGCGATGCGGCTGCGGTGCTGCACGCGTTGAACGCGCACTGGCGCGCGGGGGTTGGTCTGGATGAACTGTGCGCCTTGGGTATGAGGCTTGGAGCGGATATACCGTATTGCCTGACCGGCGGGCTGTGCAGGGTGCAGGGCTTGGGCGAGCAGGTAACTCGCATGAACGGCGCGCCGGAGGTAAACGTGGTCATTGCGATGCCCGACGCGGGACTGAGCACCGCTGCGGTGTTTGCGCAGAGCACGCCCTGCCCGGCACAGGACACGCGCGCGGCGGCGGAAGCGCTGCGCGAACGCGACTGGAACTGGCTCAGGCATCACACGGCCAACGACCTGCAACCGCCGGCCGAGCGCCTGCGGCCCGGCATAGCGAAGTGTCAGGCGCGTATGTATGAATTGGGCGCGGAGTTTGCGCGAATGTCGGGCAGCGGCAGCGCGGTGTTTGGAGTATTCACGGCGGAGCGCGTGGCGGAGGCGGCCGCGCGGCTTGGAGCGGAGTATACTGAGTGCTTTGCAGCGCGCACGCTGGCATGATGCAGGAGGAGAATGTATGCGCACGCTGACATACGAGGTGCCGTCAAGCGACGACGGCCGTCAGATAAAATACGTCATACGCTCGCGCCTGGGCATATCGCATAGGCAACTGGGCCGGCTCAAGGGCTGTGACGGCATGCGCGTTAACGGCGAGACCGTGCATGCCAATCGCGTAGTGCGCACGGGCGACCGCATAGAGCTGCTGCTGGAGTACGACGGCGTGCCGGACGCGCAGCCGCCGTCTGAATTTGGCGCTTATGCGTCGGGCGTAGCGCATGGCCCGACCGTGCCGGCAGACCTGCCCGATCCTGAGGCTCAGGCCGACGAGCGCGAACTGATAGCGCGCCTGTCGCCATCGGGCAGTGCGCGCACGCGGCTCGAGCTGGCTGAAGAGATCATCGTATATGAGGACAGCGACCTGCTTATAGTCGATAAGCCCGCGCCATTGCCCACCGGTGCAAGCGCGCATAAGTCGGGATTGACGCTTGAACTGCTACTGTGCGCGCGATATGGAGCGGCCTGGCAGTTCCGGCCGGTCAACCGGCTGGACAAGGGCACAAGCGGATTGATGGCATTGGCGCATACTGCGCATGCGCACCATCTGATGCAGCAGCAGTTGCACACGCCTGAGTTTAGGCGCGTGTACCGCGCGATAACGCAGGGCGCGCCCGTGCCGGAGCGAGGGCGAATAGAGCTGCCGATAGGGCGCGTGCCGGGCTCGGCGGTCAAGCGCTGCGTGACGGCTCAGGGGCGGCCATGCGTGACGCATTACGACACGCTGTGGAGCGGCGACGGCAAGGCGCTCGTGCAGCTGGAGCTTGAGACCGGCCGCACGCATCAGATACGGGTACATCTGGCGGCGCTTGGCTGTCCGGTGTATGGCGACTTCCTGTACGGCGTAGAGGAGCCGGAGCGCCTGCCGGGGCGATTTGCGCTGCACTCGCATGTGCTGATGTGCATACAGCCGGTCACGAATGAGCAACTCGGGTTTACGTCCGAACTGCCGGACGAGCTGACGCGGTTGTTGCCGAGTCGCGTCTAATGTTGACAATTCTGTGCCGAACCTTGACAGTTAACAGGCATAGTATATAATGAAACTATGCTTAACTCAACGCAGGCGGGAGGTCGATGGGAGTGGATCAGGAGCAGGGCCTGTTCAGCGGCTACTTCAGGGCGGGCCGCGAGAACCTGCGCGCAAAGCTGGAGGAGTGCCGCGACCTGACTGAGGTAGAGGACACGGTGCGGCTGTACTGGGATTCAATGCAGCACGAGTTTACGTCGAACGTGACCGACGGACGGGCGCGGGAGCTGGGCTTTGAGCTGTTTGTGGTGGCCAAGAGCGCGATATCATGCATGCTCAGCGTATCGCAGGCGGAGGTGCTGTTCAAGGCTGCGCCGCCCGAACGCGTGCAGGAACACAGGTTCGACTGGAAGCAGTACGTGGGCGCGGGCGCCACGCTGCTGCTGTCGGCATACCTGCTCATGGAGGGCATGTGGGCGCCGATGGGCGTGGGCCTGTTTGCGACGGGCTGGCAGGTGGCGATGCTGAGGAAGGTCAGCGTCAGGCGGCGCGACGTGCCGGCGTTGCCCGAGGCGCAGGGCGTACCGCGCGCCGATGTGGACGAGCTGATGCGGCGACTGGAGCGGCTGGCGATGAGCATGGACAGCGCATATGGCCACATGCTGGGCGAGAGCGCAAAGCCGGCGCTGCCCGAATCGATAGAGTGGTCGCCCGAGCAGCTCGAGGCGGTGCAGATGCTCTGGGAGGCGCTGCGCCAGGACGATGGGCGCTATGCGCTCAAGACGTTGCCGCAGCTCATCATGGCGCTCGAACAGCAGGGCATGAAGCTGGTAGAGTACAGCGAGGACACTGCGAAGTACTTTGAGCGGCTGCCGGGTGTTGAGGACGGTTATACGATACGCCCGGCGCTCATGCTGGGCGAGCGGCTGGTCGCGCGCGGCCAGGTCACGCAGAAGATGCAGTAGCAATCATCCCATAAGTCGGAGGTACTGATGGCTAATTCGGATATGGACCGGGAGTTGACCCCGGAGGAGATAGCAAGGGAGAACGCGGCGCGCGAAGCTGAATTGCTGGAGGCGATCAAGCCCGCCGAGATGCCCAAGATGGAGTTTTTCGGCGTGGACATGGGCGACGGCGAGTCGGCGGTGTCGTGGCTGAGGTCGGACACGCAGACCGAGCCGCAGATGCTGGAGATATGCGGCAGCAAGAGCATAATCACCGCGCTGGGCGTGCTCAAGGACGGAAAGAGCGTGATAGGCGAGGAGGCGTGCCAGATAGCCGACCCCATGGCGCTGCATCTGCGCTTTAAGAGCAAGTACCTGAAGGATACGCAGACCGTATCGGGATATATCGACCGGTTTGCGCGCGTGCTTGTCGATGAGCTCAAGCGCGGCGGGCGCATGCTTGACGGCGAAAATGTGCGATGTGCGATAGGCTGTCCGTCAGGCTGGAACGGGCAGACGCGGCGCGCGTATGCGCAGTTGTTTGGGCGCGCGGGATTTCCGAACGTGCGCGTGGTATCCGAGTCGCGCGCGGCGTTTTTGTACTCGCGCGAGTCGGGCGAACTGCGCATGTCCAGCGAACTGCTGGGTAAGCCCACGCTTATAATAGATGCCGGCTCGTCTACGACCGACTTTACGTTTGTCGAGGAGCTGACCGAGCAGCGCCTGCCGGTGCACGACTTTGGCGATACGGCGCTGGGCGGCGGTCTGATTGAGCAGGAACTGCTGCGCATAAACCTCAAGCGGCAGGATAACCCTGAGCTTAACGCACTGCTGGAGCGCTACCCGCAGTGCCGGGCGCGCTGTGAGATGGAGGCGCGCAAGGTCAAGGAGATGTACTTTACGCGGCAGCGGCGCGGCAATGCGGGCGCAACGGTACCGTGCGAGTCGTCGGTCAAGCTGTACTGCGCGCTGCCACCGATAACGGTGGACATATCGTGCGACGACGCTGACATGCAGCAGGCGTTGAATGCGCCGCTTGCGGAGCTGGGCGGCCTCAGCTTCATGCAGGCATATAAGCGGGCGCTTGAAGACGCGCGCGCGGTGCTGGGCAAACAGGTGAGCGTGATACTGATGACCGGCGGCGCGTCGCGCATGGGTTTCATGCCCAAAGTCGCGGGGCAGGTGTTCCCCGAGGCGCTGATAGTGCATGGATTGGAGCCTGAGTTTGCTATAGCGCGCGGGCTGTGCTATGCGCTGCGCATAGATGCGCGCGCCGAGGGCTTTACGCGCGATGTCGAAAAGCTGATAAAGTCGCCCGCAGTCGAAAACATCATAAAAGGCGAGCTCAATCGGCTGTTTTCGGAGGTGTCGCGGCCGATAGCGCGCGCGATCTGCGACAACGTGGCCGAACCGGCGTTCAAGCGCTGGCGTGCGGGCTCGATAGAGACGATAAACGGAATCGCCGAGGAGATACAGCGCAACACCGGAACATGCCTGCGCAGCACCGAACTGCGGGCGGCGCTGGAGCCGTACATATACGAATGGCTGCGCCAGCTCAGACCGCAGCTCGAAGCGCTGACCGATCCTATCTGCGACAGATACGACCTGCCGCGCACGGCGCTCAGACTGTCGGGCCGCATGGAGTTCACGCCCGACGGCATAGCGATATCGTCCGATAAGCTGATAAACTTTGATGCGTTCAAGGTTATACTGGACGTGATAGTGGCTTCGATATTTGCGATGATAATGGGCGGCGCGGAGACGGCGCTGTTAGCCGCGGGGCCGGTTGGGCTTATAGTGGGCGCGGTGCTGGGGCTGGTGATAGCGTTCGTGGGCTCGGAAGCGGCTGATAAGAAATTGCGCAACGTAAACCTGCCCAAGGGCGTCAGGCGCATGTTTTCGGAAAAGCGCTTCCACGCCGGACTGGAGCGAAAGCAGGAGGATTTTGCGTTTGCGATATTCGACCGGCTGATGGCCGACCTTGACAAGAATACACCCGAGATAACCGATATGGTAAATGATATAGCCGACTGCCTGGAGACGCAGCTGCGCGATATGCTCAATCGAGCGGTGTTGCTGATACGCTGATAAGGCGGCCGGAGCGCGCGGGCGCTCCCAATAAGCTGGGAGCGCCCGTTTGAGGTATGCTGTGCAATTGACAGTGGGATTTGCATCAGATTGTTGCGATAATGCGCGCGTTTGCTGGGCGCTATCCTACGTCATAATGCTTGACCAGCAGCGCGTCCGATTCGCTGGCCAGGCGTTCGATCTCAGCGCGGAACTCATCGGTAGTTGCGGCGGAGGTTATCGCGTCGCTGGCCAGCGCGTCAGCGCACCCCACGCCCAACGACAGCAGCGGCGTCATGCCCGACGAGTAGAACACGACCGACAATCGCCCGCAGCTGAGATTGGAGGCGCGCACCTGGCTGAAGTACTTTGTCATCAGCGTACGCGCGCAGTCCCACAGCGCATCCGGTTCGGATGAAGTCGCGTATATGTTCAACAGCACATCGGGCGGATCGCCGTTTATGTAGCTGGTCTGCGTCCAACCGCTGGGCAGCAGTGCGGCGCAGTGCGATATGAGTTCGCCTACGTTGGTTATCTGTCGCGTTGCGGTTTGAGTGGGCTGTACGGCGGCGGTGGCGGGCGTGAGCGTCAGCTCCAGCGCATCGGGTTTGAGCGCAAATGTGAGCGTGAGGCCGGGCACGCTGTCCTGGCCGTCGGTCTTGCTCATCAGCTCCAGCAGCTTTGAGCGCACAGTGGATTCGTCCGAAGGCGAGTATGCCATTATCGCGCATGACAGCGCACTGAATATCGTTTCGCCCGATTGCGCGCTGCCGTTGCCGTGTGCGACTATGCTTATACGCGCTATCGAGTCGTCGTGGGTTTCGACGCTGAGCGTTACGAGATCTGATATTACTGTGACGCCCGGGCTGTCCTGGTTGGACTCGATATTGCGTTCCTTGAGAAGCTCGCTGAGCGCGGCCTCGTACCGTTCAAGCGTGGGCGCTTTGATCTCTGTTTGTGCGCTGGCCGACGGCGATGCGCCGGGCGTCGGTTCGGACTGTGCGGCCGCTATGCTGCCGGGCGATGCGGTCGGCGTGACGACCGGGGCGTCTGCGGCGAGTGCGACCGGCATAAGCGCCAGCGCGCCGGTCAACAGCAGTGCGGGTATGTGTCTCATGGCGCACCTCCTGTGTTATCAGCGCCTATTATATCAGAATTGGCGCACAAACGCAAATGCGCACCGATATGTACTAAAGCATACGTCTGAATTCGAGGCGCGACCATGCGGCAACGCTAATACAACACATTAGCACCATGTGCGTCAGACACTTGAAAATGCGCAGGTTTAGTCTCAGTTGTGGTCATAGTCAGATAAAATCCGCGTA
>DSLFC04102__coassemble_549_pt1 | contig 57804 bp, 39 predicted proteins | sample DSLFC04102__metabat2_low_PE_005 | metagenome-assembled genome bin DSLFC04102 | reverse complement strand
CCCTCGACCTCCAGCGTGACAGGCTGGCATTCTAACCAACTGAACTACTTGGCCACAAGAAGTTGTATGATGGGAACAACAGGGCTCGAACCTGTGACCCTTTGCTTGTAAGGCAAATGCTCTCCCAACTGAGCTATGCTCCCTCGCACCATTTACCGAGGCGACGAGTAGTATTATACACTACCCGCTCACATTTGTCAACCCCCGAGTGCGACTTTTTTTCATTTTTTTCCGTCCTCGGCCATGCTTTGCGCTGTGCGCGCCAATTGTCGCACATTACAGCGGCCTTGCCTTGGCGCAAAACGCAATGCGCTCAGCCAAAGGTTCAACTCCGATCCGCTGACAGCGGCGATCTGTGCCGGCATCGACTCGGCACGCCAGCGGCAAGCCGCCCGCCGGCCAGCCGCGTCACGGCCGCGCACATTGCGGCACTATCAGAGCACAGCCCCGGCCATCATAGCGCACAGCAGTCCGGCAACCCACTCTGCGTCCCGCCGCCAAACCGCCGGTTCACATCTGTCGGCGCCACACCACAAATGACGTGCCGGCGCTCTCGCCAGCCCCCAATGCCGCCGGCAAATACCGGAGCCGCCAAGTCGCCAGAGTATTCTTGCGCTTGCCCCATCTTTATGCGCCGGCCGCTCTTATGAGTATCTACGTTTCTGCTGCCTCTGAGTCTAGATGGTTCTGCTGCCTCGGCAGGCAGAATTGCCATATTCGGACTTGCCGGCAGTCCCGACATACCGGCGCAATATTGGCCCTGTCAACATGAAAAGCGGGCCAGCGCTCTCGCCAGCCCGCCCGCATTCATTGACATCTTTGGGTTGCGCATGCCAAACGCGCTCAGCCGCGCCCTGCGCCGCCGCCGCGCGTGCGGCCGCCGCCAAATCCGCTCGGCCGACCACCGCCGGATCGACCGCCGCCCGAACCACCCGGACGACCGCCGCCAAATCCGCCCGGCCTGCCGCCGCCAAAGCCACCCGGACGCGGTCCCGGACCCGGCCTCGGCCCCGGACCCGGCCTCGGCCCGCCAAACCCACCGTGGTAAGGCCCATGCCCGCCAAACGGAGGCATCGGCGGCCGTGGCGGCCGTGGCGGACGCGGCGGCCTGTGCCAGTGCCCACCGCCGCCCCAGGGTCCACGCGGCCCCCTCGGCCCGCGCGGCCTGAACATGCCAAATATTATCACAAGTATTATTATGATTACAATTCCTGCCATACTGAACACCGTTCCTATCAGTCCACCGGCCAGCCCGAACACCGCGCCCAACAGGCCACGCACCAGTCCGAACGCCCAGCCGATTATGCCGCCTATAAACCCGAACAGTCCACCGCCCGAGTCGCGGCGGCCGGCATCGCCGTCATACTCCCAATCGCCGCCATAGCTGCCCGAGTTCCAGTCGTAATCATATGCATCGCCATCGACGTTGTATATCTGCTCCAGCCGCGCGTACAGCGCGTCGTAGAACTTCAGCGCGCCGTCAGAATAGCGCTGCGCGGCGAAGTCCGGCTCCAGATACTCGTCCAACAGCGCCTTAATCGTGCTGGTGGGCAGGCTGCTCTGGATGCCCTCGCCCTGCAGGCACCAGTACTTCTCCGCGCCTATTACCATCAGCAGCAGCACGCCGTTGTTTTCGTCCATTCCGCCTATGCCCCACTGGTTGAACAGCTCGTATGCATAGTCGGAAATGTTGTTGTCGCCTATGAAGTTGACCGTGACCACGACTATCTGCGCGCCGGTCTGCTGGTACAGCGACTCGGAGGCTTCGAGCATATGCTTTTGCACGTCGGCATCGAGCACGCCCGCATAGTCGGCCACATATATCTGCTCGGGTTTCTCGACGACGTCTATCGCCGCCAGCGCGCCGGTCGGCAGCGCACATGCGATCAGCGCCAACATCAGCGCCAGCAGCGCCGCCATCCCCCGGCGCAGCACCGCACAGGCCCTCATATCCACATCGCTCCTCATAAATCTTACGCGCGCCTACCGGTAGTATTCCGGCGCGCCCAATCCCCGCATCAGCGCTATCAGGTTTGCCGGGAAGCCGCTCACCACCGCCTCGTATTCGGCCACGCGCGCATTGTAGTCGCTGCGCGCGACTATCATATCCTGCGAATCCATGCTGGATTTCTCAGCGGCGACCAGCCGGGTGTCCTTCTCGTTCATACCGTAGTCATTCAGCTTGCCCACCAGCGTTATCACGGCGGCGTCGATGCGCTGATCGGCCGCGTAGAGCGCGCTCGGCGTAGACGCGCCGTTTATCTCACGGTACGCCGCGTCCAGTTCCCTGACGTCTGCGTCTTCATCGCCCAGCAACCGCCGCGCCACGGTAAGTATGTTGTATGCATTCTCATTGTGCAGGCGCATGTCGTCCACTATGCTGCCCGTGGCGCCATCGTATGCCGCCGTCACATCCGCGCGCAGCGCCGCCAGCTTGGCTCCGCCCAGCACCAGCAGCGAAAATATCACGCATACCGCCACGAATATCAGCGCCGCGCCCCGCCGGCTCACGTGCGTCCTGCCCGCGCCGCCCTGTTTCTTCATTGTCTGCCTCCTGCCCGTTCATCCGTGCTCAGCCGCGCATCTCGAGCATCTTCTGCTTGAGTTCGCCCTCTATCTGGCGCAGTTCGCGCTCGGCGTTCTGGCGCTTTTGCGCGCCGTCCTGCTGAATGCGCAGCACCTCGTCCAGCGTGTTTATCAGCGACTGGTTGGTATATTTGAGCGTCTCTATGTCCACTATGCCGCGCTCGGCCTCCTTGGCGGTCTCTATCGAGCCCATCTTGAGCGTGTCGGCGTTTTTGCGCAGCAGCTCGTTGGTCATGTTGGTCACGGCGCGCTGGGCCTCCATCGCCTGGCGGGAATGCTCCAGCCCCAGCGACAGCACCATCTGGTTCTTCCACAGCGGTATCGTGTTGGCCAGCGTGGACTGTATCTTTTCGGCCATCTGCTGGTCGTTATTCTGCAGCAGGCGGATTTGGGGCGCCATCTGTATCGATATGTTGCGCGTCAGATCCAGATCGAACAGCTTCTTCTCAAAGCGCCCGCACATATTGGCCAGGTCGTTGGCGGCCTGGGCGTCCTCCATAAGGCCGGTCTGACTCGCGCGGCGCTGCAACTCGGGCAGCACTTCGTTGCGCGTCTGGCGGAGCTTCAGGCGGCCCGCCTCGATGTACATCGACAGCTCCCGGTAGTAGTCCAGGTTGGCCTCGTACATCTTGTCGAACATCGCTATGTCCTTCATCAGCTGTATCTGGTGGCCGGTCAGCGCGTCGCATATCTTGTCGACGTTGGCCTGCACGCCGTCATAGCGCGCCTTCATCAGCTCGACCTGCGACTGCGCCTTGCGGAACATGCCAAAGAACCCGCGCGGCTCCTCGTCGGTGAAGCCCTTGAGCTGGCCCATCAGCTGCGTCATCAGCTCGCCGGCCTCGCCCAGGTCGTGCGTGCGCACCTTGTCCAGCGCGCTCTCGGTGAACTTGGATATCTTCTGCTGCGCCGCCGCGCCGTAGCCCAGTATCAGGCTCGAATCGGTTATATCGATGCGATTAGCGAACTCCTCGACGACCTGCTGCTCCTCGGGCGAGAGCTTGACCTCGGGTATGCGGGTCTCCTCGGCCGGGGCCGGAGCGATGGGCGCCTGGGTATTCAGCGTGAGCGTAGGCGTCGCAGACCCGCGCGGCGCAAAATCGACCGGCGCAGCCTGCGGCACCGCTGTGCCCGCCGCGCGCAGTTCAAGCTCCGCGTTCATCGCCGCGCGCGCGGCCTCCAGTTCGGCGTCGCGCGACTCGGGCGCGGTCTGGGCCTTTTCGTCGCCGGGCAGCACCAGCTTGGGAAAATCAGTCATAATCAATTCCTCCTCGAATCGCCGCGCTGCTCAGCGGTCTTCGCGCGGCTGTCAAACGGATCGTCGTCCAGCAGGCCGTCCGACTTGAGCAGCGTCTCCAGCACCTCTATGTCGGTGGATATGTCCAGCTGTTCGTCTTCGAACATATTGCTGAGCTGGCGCTCGGTGGCGCGCGCCACGTTCTCCATGCTGTCCTCGATCGATTGCAGCGTGGCGTTCATGGTCTGCGCCTGACCGGCCTCGCACAGCCGGTCGTACGCATCCAGCAGTTTCATTATCGTGGGCAGATAGTAGTTTATAAAGCGCTTGACTATCGCGGCCTTGGCCGGCGTCTGCGCGACTACGTCGACCATCTGAGTCAGCGCGCGCTCGGTGCGGGCCACGTAGGTCTTCAGCTCCGGATCGGTTATGCGCTCAAGCGTCGCGCGCAGCCGGGCCGTGGTCTCGCGGCCGCGGGCTATCACGCCGTCGGCGTCGCTGTCGCCGGTCTTGACCTCGACTTCGACCTGCTCGACCTTTGCCGGCGACTTGAACGTCCCCAGCAGGTACACCGCCAGCGCCAGCACGCACGCTATCGCAAAGTGCGAGGTCTTATATATCGGCGCAAACGCGCTGTATATCAAAAAAGTCACGCCCGATGCGTATATAGGCCATAACGGCCTGATCCGCTTGTCCCGATATCCAGCCTTTGCCATGCTGTAACCCTCCGTCATGCCGTATCGATACCAGTATTGTAATATTCTGCGCGTTTCGCGTCAACTGATGCGCGCCAAATACCGCGTTTTCATGCATCAAATATACATACCGGACGCCATACCGGCCCGCGCGTCTGACCGCGCAAAGCATCCCGCCACGCCCGCAATTAAATGATACCACAAACCCCGCCCACGCGCAATTAGAGCCGTATTAGAATTGCGCGCGACAGCGGTGAGCGCCAACCGCAACGGCCTGTGGCGGCATCAGGCAATCGCGCCGCAGTCAAGGGCGTACGGCGCGCACACCCGCGTCAAGCGGCGCGGCGCTTTGACCTGCATGTCCGCGCCATGCGCCCGAACAAGCATCCGGCTTATGCCGCGGCCTTGGCAGGCTGTCGCGCGGTCTGCCCGAGAGTCAATCGGCCTGGGCGGACTGAACGCGCCAAAGAAGTTGAGGTTTGGAATCGCACGGTTCCAAACCTCAACCTGGATTCAGTCGCTTTGTCAGCGTATCATGGTGCCCTCAGGGACGCTGTCGTCCACAAATATGACCTTGCAGCCGCAGGCGTTGTTGGTCGCAGCCAGCAGCATTCCCTCGCTCTTTACGCCGGTCAGGCGCGCCGGCGCCAGATTGGCAATGACGATTATCTTGCGGCCCTCCAGCTGTTCGGGCTTGTAGTAGTCCTTGAGGCTGGAGACGATGGTGCGCTTATCCTTTCCGTCAAACAGCGTGAGCTTATAATTGACCCGGGCTTTGCGGATCTCCTGGCACTTCAATATCTTGCACACGCGCAGATCGATGGCGTTGAACTGCTCCAGCGAGATGACGGGCTTGAAATCCTGCACGGGATCCGGGTCGCCATACTCGACCGCCTGTTCTTCCACTTCGGGCTCATCCGGGGCGTTGCTCTTGAGTTCAGCGTCGATCTCCTGCTGGGTCTGAGGATACGAGAAGTCAAGCAGATTGAGATAGTCATCCTTGCGCAACGTATCCAGGAACAGGTACAGGCGCGGCCCCTGCTCGCGCCCGAGCAGCAGGCGGTACACATTTTTGAAAAAAGTGGTCTGGAGCTTTTTCTTCTCCTTGTCGCCAACGTCCGCCTGGCGCACATCCAGCGGAATGGCGTAGATCATAGCGTTCAATTCGTCAAGCGTGTAGTCGCGCGCCTTCAGATTGGCGCAAAGCCGGTCTATCTCGCGCTGCTGGTCTGCCTCCAGAGAATTGTAGACCTCCCAGTTTCTCACGGAGCGCAGGCGGTATACCTGATCGGGCGCGCAGACCTCCAGCCAGTACCTGGCGCGATCCAGTCTATCCTTGAACTGGTCGTATGTGTAAGGAGTGCCGTTTTTCCTGAGCACGGCCTCCAGCAGCGGTACGTCAAAGTTGACCACAGAGCCTATCTGTATCAGCAGGTTCATCGGAACCGGCTGGACATTGCGGCCGCGGATCAGGCAGGAATCCATAATGGCTTTGACCGCATCGTCGGCAGTGCCCTCGTTATACCGGGTCAGCATGCGGTCGAACTCGCCGTACTGGCGCAATATGCCATCGTCAAAGCAGAAGTCAAATGCCTTCATCGGCTCAGTCTTGGCATATAGCCACAGTATGACCTCAGGCTGATAGATCTTCAGCAGCGCGCCGGGGGTTAGATTGAGTCCGGACGAGCCGGACATCTTGCCCGTGGTGCCCCGTATGCCGATGAACTCATAGCCCTGGAACAGCGGCGGCTCATATCCGAATATCTCCCGGGAAATATCCTTGCTGGTATCATAGCTGCCATGCGGAGCGGCGTGATCCTTGCCGCCGGGCTCAAAGTCGACGCCTTCATACATCCAGCGCATGGGCCAGTCTATCTTCCAGTTGAGCTTGCAGTTAAAATCCGATTTGAAATCAAAACTGGCATGGTGACCGCAGGCGCACTCGTATTCCGCGACGGTATTGTCTTCGGATATTGATACTATACGTGTGGTATCGCGACCGCAGTGGGCGCAGTATATGCTCACGGGGTAAAACTCGTTCCGCTCCGCCTCGGTGGCCGGCTGAGTGCGGTGGCGCGACAGTATGTCGTAGATCTCCCTGCGCCGGGCGATGGCCTTCAGTATCATATCGGTGTACTTGCCGCTGCGGTACATGCTGGCCTGATAGCGGTAATCCATGTCGATGCCGAAGGCGTTGACCGAGTCCATGAACTCCTGCTCAAAGTACCCGGCGTAGGTCTTTGCGCCCAGGGCGTCGCCAAACGGATTCGGCACATCCACATATGGCATACCCACATACTGCTCCATGTCGCCGCGAACGCTGGCAACGTTCACCGGTATCTTGCGCAGCCGGTCAAACTCGTCCCAGCTGAACAGCAGTCGGGCCTTCCTGCCCATGCCGCGCAGCGCCTGAACCACAAAGTAACTGGTGGCAATATCGCGGAAATTGCCGATATGAATCGAACCGGACGGACTGATGCCCGCGGCGCACACATACTCATCCTTGTCGGGTCTACGGGCGATTATCTGCTTTGCGATATTCTCCGCCCAAACCAACATAAAGATCACCTCATAGATCGATTGAATTTAAACTTTCAAACAGCTACCCAGGACGTCCCTGCAAATATAATACCGGATCATATTACCATATCGCGGATTCTGATGTCAACATTGGCGAGTCGTCCCGTCGAGCGAAGCCTTATCACACGCTGTGCCCTGGTGCCGCCGCACTTTGCCGCTCGTCGCGCTGTGCCGCTCACTGCGCATTGCTGCCAGACACACATTGCCGCCCGCCACGCTTTACCGTCAGACGCGCTTTGCCGCCCGCCGCGCTGTGCCGCCCGCCACGCTGTGCCGCCCGCCGCGCTGTGCCGCTCGCCGCGCTTTGCTGCCCGCCGCGCATTGCCGCTCGCCGCGCTTTGCCCGCCCACCGCACTTTGCTGCCCGCCGCGCATTGCCGCTCACTGCGCATTGCCGTCAGACGTGCATTGCAAAAAGCGCCAGAACGCCGAGCGCGAACTGCACCAGATAGCTCACCACGCTTTGCCACCCGCCGCGCATTGCCGCTCACTGCGATGTGCCGCTCGCCGCGCATTGCCGCTCACTGCGCTGTGCCGCCCGCTGCACATTGCCGCTCGCTGCGCTTTGCCGCCCGCCGCGCTTTGCCGCCCGCCACGCTTTGCCGCTCACTGCGCATTGCCGCCCACTGCGCCAAATAAGGCGCAGCTCAATGCCCGCGCACTGAGCCGCGCCTGCCAGCCCCGCGATATGCGTCAGATCCACTCGGCGGGCGTCACGACGGTGGGCCGTCCCTCGGTCACGTCCTGGCGTATCAGCAGCGCGTGCACGCCGTCGATTCGCTTTTTTTCGGGCGTGGACGTGCTCATCACCACGCCCATGCCCACGACCTCCACGTCGAACTCGCGCATCAGGTCGTTCATGCCGCGTATCGTGCCGCCGCCCTTCATGAAGTCGTCGATTATCAGCGCGCGCTGCGCCGCCGTGACCGCGCGCCGGCTCAGGCTCATGGTCTCTATGCCGCCGTTTGAGCCCGCGGTGTAGTTTATCTTGACCGCCGAACCTTCATATGCCTTGCTGTCGCGCCGCGCTATCACCAGCGGCACGCCCAGTATGCGCGCCGTCTCCATCGCCACCGGTATGCCCATCGTCTCCATCGTTATGACCACGCTCGGGTTGCTCGCGTAAAAGTACGACGCCAATATCTCGCCCATCCGGCACACCACCGCCGGATCCGCCAGTATGTCCGCCATGTACAAAAAGCCGCCCGGCAGCACCCGCGACGGGTCCGACAGCCGCTCGCATATCCCCTCCAGGAACTCCCGCGACCGCTTTGAGTCGTATGCCGGCCGGTACCTGACGCCCCCGGCCGCTCCCGTCACCGTCTCTATCGTGCCCAGCCCAAACATGTCCAGGCTGCGTTGGAGTATGTCTATGTCCTCGCTTATCGTCGACTTGGCCGCCGAAAACATCTGGCAGAAGTGTCCCAGCGTGAATACGCGGTTCGGCGCCGCCGTCAGCACCTGTACCATCGCCGCTATGCGCTCGTTGCGCTTTATTCGCTCCATTGCTCTGCATCTCCTTGACATCCGACAAAACCCGAATGTTCGTGTCATATGGAGCTATTATAATTCACTTTTGTCAAATAATCCAGTGCCAAATTGCATATTTACGCACACACAACGAGTATTTTACCTGTATGCCCGACAAAAATCCGAGGCAGTATATTGCGGTGGAGCGCGCAGGGAGCGTATAATAGTAGCACAACCAATCCCGGCGCAAAAACCGGCAAAAAGCAGGTGCGCACTTTTATGAAAGGTGTGAAAAGTATTGGCTTTACATATAAATGATTTCATCGGCGGACAGGCCGCGGACGGCGCAAAAAAGCGCGTACATATGATAGGCATAGGCGGCTCGAGCATGTCGGGACTGGCGCAGATGCTCGCGCAGAAGGGCTGCCGGGTGACCGGTTCGGACCGCGATGAGTCCGACAAGACCCGCGCGCTGGCGGCGCGCGGCATAGGCATAATGATAGGCCACAGGCCCGAAAACGTGGAGGGCGCCGACCTGGTGGTATACACCGCGGCGATAGCTTCCGACAACTGCGAACGCGTGCGCGCACGCGAACTGGGCATACCCGAGATGGAACGAGCGGTGCTGCTGGGCCAGCTGATGCAGGGCTACAAGCGCGCCGTAAACGTGTGCGGCACCCACGGCAAAACCACGACCTCGGCAATGCTGGCGCAGTCGCTCTGGGAGCTGAACACCAATCCCACAGTGCACATAGGCGGCGAACTGCCCGCGCTGGGCGGCAGCACGCTGGTGGGCGGACACGAGTGCTTCGTGGCCGAGGCGTGCGAATTCAACCGGAGCTTCCTGCACTTTGACCCGACCCACGCGATAATGCTCAACATCGAACCCGATCACCTGGACTGCTATGGCACGTTTGAGAACCTGCTGGCAGCGTTCGCCGAGTTCGCCGCCAAGATACCCGAGGACGGCTACCTGATAGGCTGCGGCGACGATGAGCACGTGCGCGACATAATGAACGAGGTCGAGTGCAACATAATATCGTTCGGCCTGAGCGATGAAAACGACGTCTACCCCGAGAACGTGACTTACGACGAGCTGGGCCGCGCGCGCTGCCAGGTAATGCTGTTTGGCCAGCCGATGACCGAGCTCAGGCTCCAGGTGCCCGGCGAGTATATGCTGATAAACGCGCTGGCAGTGCTGGCGTGCACGTACACGCTGGGGCTGGATTCGCATCTGGTCGCCGAGACACTGGGCCACTTCACCGGCGTGCACCGCCGCTTCGAGCTGACCAGCACCACCGACGGCGTCGCCGTGTACACCGACTACGGCCACCATCCCACCGAGATACGCAACGTGCTGAGCGTCGCCATGAAGCAGCCCCACAAAACGCTCTGGGCCATTTGGCAACCGCACACCTACTCGCGCACCAAGAACCTGTTCAACGAGTTCGTCGAGTGCTTTGACGGCGTGGACCACGTGCTGATAACCGACATATACGGCGCGCGTGAAAAGGATCCCGGCGATATCCGCACCGAGATGCTGCTCGAGCCTATGCGCGCGCGCGGCCTGACGGTCGACCATACGCCCACGTTCGACGACGCCGAGGCGTTCCTGCGCGCTCACTGGCAGCCCGGCGACCTGGCCATTACCCTGGGTTGCGGCAACATCAACCTGCTCAACGACCAGATCAAGGCGCACGGGGATACCAAAAAATAATGATCGCGCAACTGACATAGATTACATGTATCCGCTCATTCAGGAGCCGGGCTGCTTTTCATGCCCGGCTCCTCTGCTTTTTGGCAATCGGACGTTCACCTTGCGATGCGACCTGACGCTATCGGCTCTACGCCATCCGCACTGCGACTTGATTGGCGGCGTTGGGTGTTCAAAATTTGAATATTGAGTTTTGTTGCTCGTGCAAATATGTTGACTTGCGCAGCAGTGCAATGGTATAATGATATTGAAGGAGTTTTGCGCGGTCACAGGCCGCGCATGCAACTGCGAAACATGGGGAGGTGTTTCAACATGAAGCGAATGACGCTGCTGGTTGCGGTGCTCTTGGCGCTGCTGCTGCCGCTGAGCGTGCTGGCTGACGCTGCGCCGCCCGCCGCGCCCGAGGCGCTGGACATGACCGCGCCGCTCGAGGCGGCCGAGTACCAGTTCGACTTCCTGCCGTGGTTCACGACCTTTGACGACGCGCTGGCCGCGTTCGGGCTTGAGGACGGAGACTATCGGCTTATAATCGCCGGACCGGTAGCGCCAAGCGAGCCGGGCTGCCGCGCCGTGGTCGAGTTTGAGTATCCCTCCGCGCTGAGCGGAAGCGGCGCGAGCGCGCAGCTGATATTCGAGTACATGCCCACCGGCGCGGACGGCACGGGCAAGGATCTGCTCATAGGCGTGCGCCTGATAGAGAGCCTGGCCGACTTTGACGCGTTTAGCGCATACATGGACGCGATAGGCCAGCGCTTTGAGGGCATGGCGGGCAGCAAGGCGGTCGCCAGAACGACGCTTAACGCCATTGAAAACTGGCCCTACATAGTGGAGAACTTCACTGCCAACCCGCTCACCGCGTCCAACTTCGGCCTGTACAGCTTAAAGGCCTTCACCGACCCGGCGGGCCTTGACCGCAACGCCAACATGTACATAAACCTGGGCGCATCAACCACCACGCGCGCCCTCCAGATGGGCAGCGGCAGCGGCGAGTACTTCGCGCTGTACGAGTTCGTGCTGGACAGCATACAGGACTGAACGACCCGGCAATATTCGGGGCGTCGCCGCAGGACAGATGTACGCGGCGACGCCCCTCGTCATGTCCGGCTCCAGTAAAGCGCACATATGCCAAAACACGGGTATAGCCGGCCCGCGCCGCATGTGATATAATAACGATATCATGACCAGCGCCCGCACCACAGGAGGTATAAAACACATGCGCATACAGTTGAACGCGCGTACGCCGGATGACGTTAAGACATACTTTGAACGTACCAACGACCCAGACATAGACCGCATGCTCCCCCGGAGCGTCTTTACACAGGAAGCCGCCATGGCCAACTACAACGCGTCGCTGCTGCCCGGCGCTACCAGCTTTGGCCGGACGATATACGTCGACGGCCGCTATGTCGGCGACATATGGATATACTGCATCGACGCGTCCGCACAGCCGCAGTGCATGCTGAGCTTCTGCATATTCGACAAGTCCTGTTGGGGCAGGGGCGTCGCCACGCACGCGCTGGACATGTTCCTGCTCGAGGTCGCACACAGGTATCCGCTCATCAACTCCGTCGGCGCGTTCACATACAACCACAACCGCGCGTCAAGGCGCGTGCTCGAAAAAAACAGTTTTGCGCTTGCTGATTCGTTTGAGGAAGGCGGCGTGCCGTCATGCTACTACGAGCGCAGGCTCTGAAAGTTAAGGATTCCGTCATCCATGCGCCGCGCCGCCGTAAACATGTCCTCCGGCCTCTGAGCCGTTTTGAACGCAGAATCCAACTTTTACTCAAATAAGCGCGACATACATCCGGAAGTGTGCTATGCTTAAAGGTAGTTGATTTTTTTGATATGCGGAGGGCGCACGGATGAAGATCGGTTTTGACAACGAGCTATACGTCAAAAAACAGATGGAACACATACTCGAGCGCATGAGCAAGTTCGACAACAAGCTCTACATTGAGTTCGGCGGCAAGCTGTTCGACGACTACCACGCTGCGCGCGTGCTGCCAGGCTTCCACGCTGACGCCAAGCTGCGCCTTTTGCAGAACTTCGCCGACAAGGCCGAAATAATAATCTGCATACACGCCGCAGACATAGAGGCCAATAAGATCCGCGCCGACCTGGGCATAACCTACGACATGGACGTGCTCAGGCTGATAGACAACCTGCGCATGAGCGGCCTGACCGTGACCAGCGTGATAATCACCCGCTACACCGGCCAGCGCGCCGCGCTCGCATTCAAGCACAAGCTCGAGATGCGCGGCATGCGCGCGTACCTGTTCCACCCGGTCGAGGGCTACCCCACCGAGGTGGATACGATATGCTCGCCGCGCGGATTCGGCTCCAATCCCTACGTCGAGACCACGCGGCCGCTGGTGGTCGTCACTGCGCCCGGCCCCAACTCGGGCAAGCTCGCCGCATGCCTGAGCCAGCTCTATCACGAGCATCAGCGCGGCGTCAAGGCCGGCTACGCCAAGTTCGAGACCTTCCCGATATGGAACCTGCCGCTCAAGCACCCGGTCAACCTGGCCTATGAGGCCGCGACAGCCGACCTCAAGGACGTCAACATGATCGACCCGTTCCACCTGGAGGCGTACGGCACCACCGCCGTCAACTACAACCGCGACATCGAGGTGTTCCCGATACTGCGCGCGATACTCTCGCGCATAACCGGCGGCAAGGACCTGTACAAGTCCCCCACCGACATGGGCGTGAACATGGCCGGCTACGGCATAACCGACGACGAGGTGGTGCGCGAAGCCGCATGTCAGGAGGTCATACGCCGCTATTACCACATCTGCCAGGACTTCAAGACCGGCCTGGCCGACGAGGACACGCTGGCCCGCATAAACATGATAATGAAGCAGATGGGCCTGACGACCGTGATGCGGCGCGTCGTTCAGCCCGCGCTGGACAAGGCCCGCCTGAGCGGCTTCCCGGCGCTGGCGATAGAGCTCGACGACGGGCGCATAATCACCGGCCGTGCCAGCGAACTGATGAACGCCTCGGCTGGCTGCCTGCTCAACGCGATAAAGGCGCTCGCCGGCATAGACGACCGCATGCGCCTGCTCAGCCCGATAGTGCTCGAGCCCATAGTCAAGATGAAGCAGCTGCTGGGCGCGCATGACACGTCGCTGACGCTTGAGGAAGTGCTGATTGCGCTGTCGATCTGCGCCGCAACAAATCCCATCGTCGAGACCGCCGTCAATCAGCTCGAAAAGCTCAAAGGCTGCGACGCACACTCGTCCGCGATACTGCCCCATACCGATGAGACCGTGCTGCGCAAGCTTGGCATCAACATAACCTGTGAGGCGGAGTTCCCCACGACTGATCTGTATTTCGAATGACATTTGGCGCGGCCGACGTTGGGTTGGCCGCGCGTTTTTGTCAGATATGGAAGTGGCAAGTCGATTGATTTGCGCTCAAAAAAGCGGCGCGGCAGGTGATTGACCTGTCGCGCCGCTTGTGCTTTCCGCGTCGAGTTACAAGTAGCCTTCCTTATTGCCCGTCGTGACGAAGCCGCGCGCTCGACTCACCCGCGCACCTTTATGCCCACAGTCACGAACTGCCACGGCCGCAATGCGAGTTCCAATGTGCCCGCTGATTCCGCATCGCCCAGCTCGCGCTCATCCGCCGTGAGCCTGCGCAGCATTGCGCCGCTCAGCATGCACTCCACGCGACAGTTCTGCGCGTCCGGCGTCATGTTGACCAGCCGTGCCACATAGCCGCAGCCATCCTCCGCACGCTTTAGCGCCGACACGAACACGCCCGGCGCACTTATGCGCAGCACCTCGCAATCCGGCCGCAGTGCGGTGCGGGTGCGCGCCGTCTGCACCGCGTGCACGCCCGCAACATACTCCAGCGCCCGCGCATACAGCTCCGCGTCGGCCAGCCCCGCATGCGGGCATATCGCGAACTCGAACGCGCGCATGCCCTGCTCCTGTGCGCCCGGCGTGGCCAGCGTCCAGCCGCCGTTGCCGTCGCGGCTGTCCAGGTCCTTACGCGACAGCCAGCCCACACACCTCAGCAACGTGAGCCGCAATGAATCGCCCTGTGCGCCGCACTCGACTTCAAACTGCGGCAGGCCCTTTGCAAACACCGCCAGCGCGCGGCCCTCGCCCGTCAGCGCAGCCATGTTCTTCATAAAGAAGCTGTTGTTGGGGCGCTCCATCCAGCCGGTCCAGTCGCCGCCGCCGTCACGCACTATCGCGCGCTCGTCTATCGAGAACAGCGAGTCGCTGACGCACCGCACTGCGCGCGCGCCCAGCGGGAACAGCGCCGTTAGCCTGTGATCGCGCGCGCGATTGTCGAACTCCACGCGCACGTCGACCCGCTCTACGCCCGGCAGCGCCCGCGCAGTCACGCGCACCGCGCAGTCGACCGTATTTACCGACCGGCTGTGCCGCACTTCGCCCACCGACTCAGGCAACCGCATCACGCCGCGCACGACCAGCGCCGCGCCCGCTGCATCCACCTGTACGCTGCCCGGCAACATGCCCAGCGCCGCGCCGGCTATCGGGTCAAACGTATACTCGTCGCCCGCGTCGCCCGCGTCGGCCAGACGCGCCAACCCGTCATATCGCGCTCCGGTGCGCTTATCCAGCACATCCAGCGCGCCGTCCTCGCCGCAGGTCACGCGGAAGAACTCGTTTTCCACACTCGCCGCGCTGCCTTGTGCAGCCCTGGCGCCATACTCGAGCCGGTACGCATACTGCCGCCAGCCCACGCCAAAGCACTCCGGGCAGAAGCTCGCCACAATGCGCAGGCAGCGGTTCATCGTCGGCTGGGAGTACATGTTCGGCTCGACCGTGTCGCAAAGCTCGCAGGACTCTATCTCGCCGCGCAACTCCGTGCCGTCCGCCGCCGTGAACACTATGCCGGTGGGATGCGCTGGAGCGTCGTCGCCGTCGAACTCGAGCAGCCGCTGATCCTGGTCATAGTCCACGTACCTCAGCGGGTGCACAACGCGCTCTATTACCACGCGCGCCTGAGTGCGCCGGCCACTCGAAAGCGTAGTGAACACCGTGACCACGCCCTCGTCGGCCTGCGTGCGCACGGGCAGACCGGCCACGCTGCCGTCGTCGGCCACGTCGCCCAGCGCGCGCCGCGCTTCCAGCTCCACCTGAGCCGCGCAATCATCCAGTTCGGCGTAGCGCCCCAGCATCTCCGCGTGCACCGCATCCACGCCGCAGCCGCAGATCGAATCGTGCGGCAGGTTGGCCAGCAGCAGCCGCCACATGTGCCGCAGCTTGGCCTCGGGATATGCGCTCAGCCCCGCCATGTCCAACATCGTCAGCATCGGCTCCAGGTGGTTCTCCAGCATCACCTCGGCGCGGCGCTGCAACTGCTTGAGCGGCATGCGCGTCGACAGCGTGTCGCCCAGCAGGTACGCCCGGTATCCCGAACGCAGCTCGCCGGTCGCCAGCTGCAATTGCGCGCCCTGCGCGCGCGCGTGCGCCTCGGCGGCGTACTCGGTCTACGGGCGGAGCTTGAGTTCGACGTCCGGGCGCGCCTGTGCATAGCGCCTGAACTTGGCCGGCGCATCGGCGTCGGGCGCGATGTGGTCGGAACCGTTCATTATCAGCACCAGTCCCAGCGCCGACATCCGGCCCAGCTTGTCGATCTCATGGTCAAGGCGCGCCGTGCATTCGGCCTCGCCGGCAGGCAGGCACGCGCCGTTGGAATAGCCGTACACCATGTTCAGCGCCAGTATCCGGCTGCCGTCGCGACCCTCCCAGATGAACTCGCTATGAGCTATCTCAGGGCCCGGTCCGCGCCAGAATATCAGCTCGCCCATGCCCAGCGCGCGGATTATCTGCGGCATCTGCGACGGATGCCCGAACGAGTCGGGCAGGTATCCCAGTCGCATCGCCCCACCCAGCCCGTCGGCCAGCCGCGTACCTTCTATGAAGTTGCGTATGTGCGCCTCGCCCGAGCACAGGTACTCGTCCGGCAGCACATACCATGGCCCTACCGCCAGTCGCCCCTGTGCTATGTACTCGCGCAGCTCGCCGGCACGTTCCGGGCACACCCGCAAGTAGTCCTCCAGCGCTATCAGCTGGCCGTCCAGCAGGAACACGTAGTCGGGCTGCGCCGCCATTATGTCCAGCAGCCGGTCCATCATGTCCACATTCATCATCTGGAAACGCGCGCGCGTGAAGTACCACTCGCGATCCCAATGGGTATGCGGCACTGCGTACACCGTAAGCCCGTTCACCGCTCAAGCACCTCCACTTCGGTCAGCCGCGCCTCACCGTTCAGCACAAGCGTAAGTTCGCGGCAGTCCTGCGCCTCGAATTCGACTCGATTCAGTCCGCGCCTTAGCCCGTTCACACGCGCGACCTCGCGTCCGCCCGCGCGCACAGCCAGCTCTGCCGGCGCATCGGCCACCGCGTATACGTTAAGTCCGCGCACCGTGCGCTCACCCGGCAGCGTCAGCGCGACCTCGCCCGCCGGCGCACAGCCTTCGCCCGATATGCGCCCGTCGGTCAACAGACTGGCCTGGCGCGGCGCGTCAAACGCCTGATAGCGGCACTCCATGCCCACTATGCCAAAGCGCGCGCCCACATGATCGGAGTCGTGCGTGAGGTCGGTCGCAGCCTCGCCCGATATCGCCCGCAGCCAGCCCGTGCCCCAGTCGTAGTCGCTGGGCTGCGTTTTGCCTTCATTATAAATGCCGAACGTGCACTCGTAGCCCGCGTGCCCGCAGATCCAGCGGTAGTAGTCGCCCTCAGTGCGCGATGCCGCGCGCTCGGTCTGGCCCAGCGCCAGCGCATACCGCTCGCCTTCGACCAGCTCCAGCCCCGGAGTGGCTATGCGCAGCACCTCATACGGCGTTATGGCTTCAGGCGCTATTCGCGCTTCGAACAGCCGCTCGCTCAGCGCGCCCTCGGCATCCAGCCGGTATACGCTCGCAATCAGCTCGCCCAGTGGCGTGCCATTGCCGTTCAGCTCCTTGTTTAGCTTGACCTCCAGCGCGTCAATATGTTCCACGCGCGGCTGCGTCCGCGCACATACGCCCGCCACTGCGCAGGTATTGTACGCCGACAGCCGCGCGATGCTCGCGCCACCCTCAAACGTCACCCGCACGCCCGCGCACACCGTCGCGTCAAACTCAAACGCCGTCGGCGCATTGAACGCCGGCACGCCCGCGCAGACTCTGCGCCACTGACCGGCCTGCAACACCTCAAGCGCGCACGCCGCCGGCAACGCCTCGCCATGCGCTCCATCCGACGCAGTGCGGTTCTCATAGAACACGCACTCCACGCGATCTACGGCGCGTTCCATCGGGAACACCGCGCCCAGCGCGCCCGCACCGGCAAATGTGACCCGCAGCGTTGAGTCGCCCCGCAGCGGTTCACGCGTGCCCAACACGCACTGCGCATCGCCACGCACCGGTTCAGTCGTGCATTCGGCCTGCGCGTCCGCCGCCAGGTCGAGCAATTTGGCCTGCTCGGACGGGGCCGCCGCAAAGCCCAACGCGTTTATTGTCAGCTCACTGTGCGCATCGCCGGCGCCGCCGTATACCATATTCAGCGCAACCGCGCCGCCCGCCAGTCCCGCGCCTTCAACGCGCGCGCTCATGCCCGCGCCGCCGGTCAACGGCAATATGTACACACGGCCTTCGCCGCGCATCTCATTGCGCGGCGCGTACAGCATCTCCAGCAGCGGCTGTTCCGGGCACAGCTCGACCGCGCCGCCCTGCGCGCCACGCAGCGTTATGACCGGATAGCGCGTCTTTTTGTCCCAGTCGGTTGGCGCATCCGAGAAGTACTGGAGCTGCATAACCAGCGCGGCGCCGTCCGCCACGCCGACCGGCTTGTCAAACGTCAGCGTCAGAGCATGCTCAGTGCCCTGCGCTGCCTTAGCCCGCAAGGCGCCCGGCCCATAAACCCCGCACACGCGCTCCAGCTTCGCTTCCGCGCAGGCAGCGCTATACTCAACCGGCGCAAAGTCCGCCGGCAACACCTGCAGCGTCGCGCCCGCCAGCTCCATATGCCCATCCATGCGCGCTGTGACGCTCACCGGATACAGTCCCGGCGCGGCATAAGTATGCGTAACTTCGCCGCCCAGCGCAGTGCACTCGTCGCCAAAGTCCCATACATGGCCCTCGCCGCCCGCGCACTTGAACGCAACCGGTGCGCCCGCGCGCGGGTAATCGCCATACGCCATATTCAGTTCGAGCCGCGCATCGCCGGCCGGCGCGCCGCACGCCACACTGTCCGCAGCGCCATTGGCAGCCGCATCGCACCAGGTCACGTCGGCCACATCGCCGTCGCGCATCACCGGCTCACCCGCATTGTCGCGCAGCTCATTGTCCGCCAGCGCTATCAGCCGCGCGTGTTTCAGGTATATCCCGTGCCCGCGATAGCGTCCGCAATCGCGGTTGCGCTCTATCACGTTACCCTCTATCACCCAGTGGCGCGAGGGGTTGTCCAGGCTGTTGCGTATCGCTATGCCCGGGCCGCAGTTGTCGTGCACATGGTTGCCGCGCAGCACGCTATGACTGCCCGAACCGTTTACTATCGCTATGCCCGCGTTGCCGAACGACTCGGGGGCGTTGTTGTGATACGCGGGGTCGCCGTTGAACGCGGCCTCATTGCCCTCAAGGTATGTATAGTCCGAATTGCCCAGCCAGAATCCATAGCTGGAATAGTTGGCCTTGTTTCCTATATATGCGTTGTGGTCGGCCCATGCTTCCACCGCATTGTTGTTTGCGTAGGAGCAGTCGTTGTTGATGAACACATTGTGGCACGACATCCAGCCATTGAGCACGCGTATGAACAGCCCGTCGCCGCCGTGAGTCATGTCGTTGCCATAGAACCAGTTGCCATCCGAACCCGACTCTATCAGCACGCCCGACGAGTCGCGCGCATGCACCTCGCCCGGGTCGATGCGTATGCCGTACGACAGGTCGCAGTTGACTATGCGGTTGCGGCACGCATGCCAGAGCTTCAGGCAGGTGTCCGAGGTATGCGAAAAGTCGCAGCCGTACACGTTGCACTCGTCGCTGTGGCGCAGGTTGAGCGCGTCCCAGACGGCGTTGGCGCGGCAGTTCACTATCTCACAGCGCCGCGAATCGCGCACCAGTATCGCGCCATGTTCGCCGTGCTCATCCCAGCCCCACGCCGGGTCATGGAAGCAGTCCGACAAGTCGCAGTTTATCAGCGACACGCCCGAGCTGCCCTCTATCAGCGCGCCTATATCGAACCCGCTGAGCTTCAGGTTCATTATTACCACGCGCGCGCGTCCCTTCACGCGCAGCCCCACGCCGCAGTAGCCCAGCTGCCGCGCATTGTCCGGATTGGCCGATTCGCCATAGCCGAACTCCGCCAGGTTCGTGCCGCTCTGTTGCGCCTGCCGCTCACAGCCGCCGCGCAGCCATGCGCCCGCGCCGTCTATCACTATGTCATCCGCCGCGATTTCTATGCCATCGCCGTCGGTAAAGTCGTATTCGCCGGGCCTGAAGCGCAGGCTCTGGCATATGCGCAGGCCGCGCTCGGGTATAATTCCGTTAAGCATCGCTCTGACAACCTCTTTACATCGTATTTGTGTTTATCCATTGGCGCCCACATGTGCGCGCATGCGTGCACATGTGGCCGGCAATGAGTGCCACAACTTGGCTGAGCCCGTGTTTCCAGTTTGGGGCCGAGCCATACATATCATTAAATAAACGATTTGCAATACCGTTTAACCGCCTGTCGACAAAATCTGCGCGCGCAAGCGACAAAAAATCCCCCCTCCCAATGCCACATGGCATGAGAGGGAGGGTCGGCGCGCCATGGGACGCGCCGCAACAGATCAGTTCCGCGTATTACTTGGCCTGATAGCGGTCGGACGCGGCCTGACGGATGGCCAGCAGGTCGTTCACGCCGTAGGCAGCCAGATCGTTCAGATAGGTCTCCCAATCGTTCTCGATGCTCGCGTCGCCGGTGATGAACTTATCGCGCCAGCTGGTCTGGATGGTGCTCAGGTCGGTGGCCTTCTGAGTGTCGATGTCGGACTCCTCAGTGGTGAACGCTATGAAGGGCTCGATGGCCAGCGAGCTGTCGGCATTGCACCAGGTGTTGATGAACGCCTGCTGCGCCTCGGTGTACAGCTCGAACTGAGCGTCAGCGCTCTGCACGCCCACGAACGTCGGATGAGCATACATGCTCAGCGCGGTGGTGGCCTCGTAGGTGTCGTTGTTGGTCACGACGTCGGTGTACTGGTACACGCCGTCGACTATCTCATAGGACTCGCCCTCTATGCCCCAGTTGAGCAGGGTGTTGCCTTCCTCGGTGAAGAAGTAGTCCAGATAGGTCAGTATGCCGGCAACATCCTCGCAGGAGGAGCTGATGGCCACGCCGTAGGGCTGCACATAGCGACGGGTCGCGCTGGACAGGTTGTAGCCGCCGATCCAGGGCATGGGAGCGTAGTCCATACTCAGGCCGTTGGCCTCGCCATCCTTCATGATGGTGCCGAACACGCCGGGGTTATCGCAGTACAGACCCACGCGGTCCTCCTGGCACTTCTTCATGTAGATGTCGCTGTCGTTGGTGAAGTAGTCGGGATCCAGTATGCCTTCGGCGTACAGGGTGTTCATGAAGGTCAGGAATTCCTTGTAGTTGTCGGTCATCGGGCCGTAAACGACGGTCTTGCCATCCTCGGCGTAGTGATAGTCGTCAGCGGTCTTGAACGCGTAGGCAAGCTTATTGAGCTGGCTCTGATAGCCGGTGATTATCTCATCGTTCTCGCCGTTGCCGTTGGCGTCCTGCGCACGGAACTGACGCAGCACCTCGAGCAGCTCATCGGTGGTGGTGGGCATTGCAAGGCCCAGCTTGTCCAGCCAGTCCTGACGGATGCCGAAGCCCTCGCCGTAGACCAGGCGACGGTCGGAGGTTATCCACGGCACGAAGTAGATGCCGCCGTCAGCCGAGTACAGCTGCTTGCGGATGGTCTCGTCGCTCTGGATCAGCGCCCACAGGTTGGGAGCGTACTCCTCGAGGTAAGGCGCGATGTCCACGATCAGGCCCGCCGCAGAGTACTTAGCGGTGCGGGTGGGGTTCCAGGCGTAGTAGATGCCGTCGGTGGTGTCGCCGGAGGACATCATCAGGTCGAAGATACGATATCGTCTGCACGGTGCGCTTGAACTTGCTGGAGCGCACTTCATTGAGCAGCAGCGCCAGTATTATGGGCGCCGGGAAGCCTATGCACAGTGCCCACACGTTCAACAGCAGCGTGTTGCGCACCAGTTTGGGAAACATCGGGCTGGAGAACAGCTCGCGGAAGTTCTTTAGCCCTACGAAGTTGGCTCCCTCAAAGAAGCTCATGCCGGGCTGATAGTCCTGGAACGCGATAATAATGCCGTACATCGGCAGGTAGCTGAATATGATATAGTACACAGCCACCGGCAAAAACATAAGGTACACATACTTGCCGCGCATCAGGCCCCGCTTGAAACTGCCGGGGCGCTTTATTGGTTTGGCCGCGCTGGTCATGCTGGTTCCTCCTCAGGGCCCGGTTCAGCCGGGCTGATAGTTGTAAGTAAACACGTTGAGCGAATCGTCTCGATAATAGACGCTGTTTTGAGATGTCACGATTTCCAGCCTTGCATGCACGACGCTCGAGCGGGGCTTTACGCCGCGCGCAAGGTATTCATAGAGTATCTGTACGCATAGATTTCCTTGTTGAGCAGGGCCCTGCGTTATCACAGCCGATATCACGCGCTTGCGCAACAGGCTCAGAATGCTGGGCGAAGTATCGAATCCCACCAGCACCGTACGCCCCGCAAGGCCGCTGTCGTATACCGCGCGCGCCACGTCGTCGAGCTGACCGTACGTCATGTAGACCGCGTCGGGCCGCTCGGCCTGGAGCATCGCAAGCGTATCCTCGTATACGTGGTCGCCCACGCGCGAGAACTTGTACGGCCCCAGTATCTCTATATCGGGATACCGCGCCAGCTCCTCGCGGAAGCCGGTCAACTTCTGAGGTATCATCGTGCCGGTGTCCGAGAACGCTATCGCCGCTACGCGCCCGCGTCCACGCAGTCGGGAACCTATCAGCTCCGCGCTGATGCGGCCGGCCTGTACGTAGTCGCTGCCTATGTAGCACAACCTGCGGCTCTGCGGCACGTCGGTGTTTATCAGCAGCACCTGTATGCCGTTTTCCATTAACCGGTCTATCGTCGGGGCCACCACTTCAGGCACGCACGGCGATATCGCTATCGCGCGCGCGCCGCGCTTTACCAGCGCGTCCACGGCCTCTATCTGTTCATCGGGGCGGCTTATGTCGGTTATCACCGTTTCGACCGTCAGTCCGTAATCGTGATAGCGGCGCTCGGCCTGCTGCACGCCTTTGAGCAGTTCGTTCACGTAGCCGCTCAGCTCGCCCGTGCCCTCGGGCTTTGAGTACAGCACTACGCCTACCAGCAGCGATTCTCCCTTTGCCAGCGAGCGCGCCGCCTGATTGGGGCGGTAGTTCAGCTCATCTGCCAGCTTGAGTACCCGCTGACGCACGTCCTCATCGACGTGAGGATAGCCGCTGAGCGCGCGGGACACCGTGCTGCGCGATATGCCAAGTCGCTGCGCCAGCTGTGTAGAGGTGACCTTGTGCTTTTCCATCATGCGCTGCCGCCTCCTTTGTGCACTCGCGTGCATTCTTATGTGCAAACTTTGCCACAGTCAGGCCCGATATTGCAATAATGCGCATTGTTTGTGTTGCATTCTGATCAATCAATGGCTATATCATAGCATTTAAGGGTCAATGTGTCAATAGTTTTCCGCACGTTTTTAAAATATTTCTGCACTCGCGTGCAGAACATGCTCAGCGTGCGCACTGTTATGCAACTCACGCTGCTTTGTGCAATTGTGCATGCACAATTGCGCCAACCGAATATCATCCGTTGCGCAACTGCCGACGCTCCAGCCAGCTCGACGGCGCATACCGAAGTCGCCCGACAGCTCTCGCCGACGTCAGACGCATGTCTTCCGCAACGGCGGCATGCGCACAGCAATCGTGCGCACGTCCGCAACATCATGCGGCGACAGCACATTGAACGCGCAGGAGTGCCCGACTCAACGAGCGCCAATGGACACAATACCGCTCAGGACTCGGCAGATAACACCCTCTCCGCAATCAAAGCGCCCTGCACAGCTTGCACGCCATCAACGCCCGCCTTCGTGCGCAAAGCGCATGCGCTGCTCATAGCCCTGTGGCGCGCTGCCTACCGAGGCAGCCGCATGCACGCAATGCTCATACACAAACAACCCATCCGCCTCAGGCAGCCGCACCCGCGCACATGCGCGCAATGCGCATCATACCCAAACAACCCATCCGCCTCAGGCAACCGCACCCGCGCACATGCGCACAATGCGCATACTAGCTGCACACAGCGCGCAAAAACATCCGCACCGTGTGCAAGCGTTCAGCATTTCAGGCACAAGCGGCCCGCGGCACACATCATCGCCATCCGCAAAGCCGCCGCGCCCGCATGCACAATTCTAACCCGTCCAATTCGGGCGCACCAGCCCGCGCGCCGCTCAATAGACGCATTCCGCCGCCGCGCGCGCAAACCCACGCAGTTTGTCGACCGGCGCGTCAAAGAAGTGATCGCTGGCCGACATGATGTAGCCGCCCTGAGCGCCAAACACCATGAACAGCCGCTCGACCTCGGCGCGTATCGCATGCTCATCGCCGCGGCCGAGTATGCCGAACTGGTCCATGCCGCCAATCATTGCGACATGCGGCGCCAGCGTCGCGCGCACATATTCGCCATCCTCGTCGGTGGCTATGTCGCCGCCCACCGACGCCGGCGACAGCGTCTCCGAGGCGTCGCAGCCATTGGCTACTATCAGGTCGAGTATCTTTGTCATGCCGCCGCAGGTGTGGTACACGACCTTGTAGCCCAGCGCATGCAGCGCGTCATGCATCCGCCGGTCGTACGGCAGGCAGAACTCGCGATGCAGCGCCGGCGATATCACCGTGTTGCTGGCCGCGCCGCCGCCGGTTTCGATCAGGTCGAACGGCAGTCCGGGCAGGTTGCGCTCTATGTACCTGAGCTTCCAGTCCAGCAGCAGTTCCATGAATTCATGTACCCAGTCCGGGTCGTCGACCGTCGCGTATATCAGATTCTCCACGCCGAACAGCTCGCACGCATCCTGCCAGCAGCCGCCCTGCGCGCCACACACGAATGTGCGCAGTATGCCGCCGTCGCCCAGCTCGTCATACTTGCGCCGTGCGCCCTCGCGGTCAAACCGCGGCACCGGCATGTACTTGAGCAGTCGTATGTCCTCCGGGCGCTTTATCAGGTGCTCTGTGACCCAGGTCGTCATCTCATTTGCGCCGTGGCAGCAGGTCAGCTCGCCTTCGGGCGTGGTTATCGTGGTGCGCGTTACGGCATAGTCGGCCGTGCCCGGCTCGGCGCTGACCGTCACGCGCCAGTCGGGGCTGGGCGCATCCTCCAGCGTGCGGTAGAAGTTGATCGACGCGTCCAGCCCACAGATGCGGTTGGCCTCTATGTCGCTGACGCCGCCCATGAAGTGATTCAGATGGTAATCCTGCCATTGGTGTATCGTGACTGGCAGCCGGTCAGGCTTGCCCCGATTCAGCGCCGTCAGCATGCGTTCCTTGGATGTCATATTCATTCCTCTCGGACGTCCTCGCGCGCCAGCCGGCCTTCCACGCCCGGCAGCGGCTCAAACGGCTTATGTGGTTCGGTCTGGTACCAGTACGCCGTAGACGAGTAGTCGTTGGACAGCTTGTTGGCATGGCCGTGCTCTATCGAGAACACCATCGAGCGCTCAAAGTATATCGGGTCGAGCACGTGCAGCCGGTACATGCTGTTCTTGCCGCCCCACTTGAAGCCCGCGCGGTCGCCGCTGTACAGCGTAAGCCCGCTGTATGGCGCGCAGTACTCCTCAGTCGGACAAAACGCCGTGCTGAAGTAGTCCTCGGTGCCGGTGCCGTGCAGCGACGGCGGCCATGGCTCGCCATCGATGAAGAACATGTCGTCGCCCTCGCCGTACCAGTCGTTGGCATGCCGCTCGAACACGTCTATGTTCAGGTTGCAGCCCACGAACTTGCCCCGACCTTCGGCGTCGAGTATCACGTAGTTATCCTTGCCATCGGTGTTGCGGCGCAGCCACGCCTTGGGCAGCCATGCCGGTTCGTCCGGCACATTGGCCTTCTCGCGGTCGAGCAGGCCGGCCTCGCGCGGCGCCCAGCCGTTGGTGTCGCGCTCGCGCCGCCAGCACGCGTGGAAGTAGCCCAGATCCTGTTCGGGCAGCGCGTCGTACTGCTCATAGTCTATATAGAAGTAAAAGTTGCACGGATTGTCGCAGTCATTCTGCAGCGTGAACCGCGCCCGCCGCGCAAACGGCATCGGGAAGTAGCAGTTCATGCCGCGCCATCCTCCGGGTTCATCGCGAACGCCGCCGAACAGTACACCTTCTGCATGCCGAACCCCATGCCGAAGAAGTCGCCCAACGGCGCCTCTATGCTGGGCATGGCCTCGTCATCCCAGTAGACGCGCAGCACCAGCTTGCGCAGCGCCTGCTTTTCGGCGTTCCAGTCGGCGTCGCCGACCCAGTTCGTGCACCATATGTGGCGGATTATTCCCGCGCCACGCAGATCCGCAAACTCGACCGTCGCGCCCGACGGCACGTCCAGCCAGTCGTGATTGCCGCCCGAGCGGTCGTAGCTCGACGCCCGGCGCGACCGGCACCGGTTCAGCACGAACAGGTCGTGCATGCCATTGCCCTTCAGTTCGCTCATAATCATATCCTCCTGACAGGCCGGGCGGACTTGCGGCACAGCTGCGCCGCGCGCGACATGATTCGCGCGCACAGCCCATACCTGTGCCGCACCTGCCCGGTTAGCACTCATCATTGCGTTTGCGTCATGCGCGCATGCGCAGGCCATTTACGCGCATAACGCTCAGCGCTTCCGCGCGGTGTGCTGCCTGCACAGTGTGCATCGCTTTTGCTCTGCGCATCGGCGCGAGGCACGCATTGGCGTGGTGCACACATTAGTGCGGAGCACGCATTGGCGCGGGGCACACATTGGTGCGGAGCACACATTGGTGCGGAGCACGCATTGGCGCGAAGCACAAATTGGTGCGGGGCACAAATTGGTGCAGGGCACGCATTGGCGCGGGGCACACATTGGTGCGGGGCACGCATTGGTGCAGAGCACGCATTGGCGCAGGGCACAAATTGGTGCGGGGCACACATTGGTGCGGAGCACACATTGGTGCGAAGTACACATTAGTGCAGAACACGCATTGGCGCAGAGCACGCATTGGCGCAACTCTACGCATAGAAAACACATCCTGTTTTGCCTGCATAGTGCACATCGCTTATTCGCAATACGCCCAACCGCGATGGTCGCTTCAAATTCCGTCCGCTTACCAAAGCGAACGCCCTTCACCCATCCGCGCTCACCCGCGCGCCAGATATTCCACCGCGCGCGTCAGCAGGTACACCGCGCCCGGATTGTTGGCAATGAACGGGGCCTGCTTGCCCATGCCGCCCTGGAGCCGCAGCGTCGTGGCCACCATGCGGCCGCTGCCCAGCGTGCACTCCAGCATGTAGTCGCTCGCGTACCACTCACGGCAGTCGTAGCGGCGCAGTATCGGCCTTGCATCGCCAAACCCGCGCTCAGCCAGCTTGTCGGTCTCAATGGCCGACGTGGCCGTCATCGAGAAGTAGCGCAGCTCGTCACAGTACATCTCGCGCTTCAGCGGGCGCACTATCTCGTGGTCGTACTGCCGCAGCACGCCCTCGCGCCAGAACGCCACGCGCCGCACCGGCAACACGCCATCCTCCTGCTGCATCAGCAGCGCGCGTCCGCCCGCCTCGACATATGCGCGCACCGCCGGCGTTAGCAGCGTGGTTATCACCACGTCCGTGCCTTCGGGCACCGGCTGGCCCTCGCCCAGCCGCGCGCAGTCCAGCACGCGTTCGAGCGTGAAGAACTCGTTGGTCGGGTCGTACAGCGCAAACCGGCCTTCAGGCGCGGTGTGCGCCGGGTATACGAATACCGGCCAGTCATTGGCGGTATGCACGCCGTCGGCGTTGAACTCGGCCTCCAACCGCAGCGTGCACGGCTGGGTCACCTCGGGCAGCGTGCACACTATGCGGCCAGCCTGTATCACGTCGCCGCGCGCGCAGTCTATGCCGTCAAAGCTGCCGCCGCACAGCTGCTCGGCGCCGCGCATCAGCCTCCATGTCAGCGTGCCGGCCTGCGCGTCGTGCGCGTAGTTGCTCAGCAGCACGCGCAGCGTATACTCGCTGCCGCTGGCAAAGTTGTAGCGCTCGCGGGACTTCACGCGGTCGGCATTTATCCACATCCGCCCCAGGTCCCATGCCGGACACAGCACCGCGTCGGCATTGGACGCGCGCACCCGCGCCGCGTCGAACTTGGGACGCATCAGGTCGTCGAACATGCCGCTGGTCGCTATCGGCACGTCGCGTATCGAGGTTATGTTGTAGCCCGACGTGACCGGGCATGCGCGGGTCTGTTCGAGCGTGACCTTGCGGTGCGTCAGCGCGTGGTCGTAGCTCAGCGCGCGTATCAGCTCGAAGTCAGCGCGTATGCCCGACTGCTCCATGCGCGCGTCGTGCTCGCCCAGGAAGAAGTCCGGCTTGAGCAGCGATATCGGATTGCGCGCGTGATCGGCCAGCTCCCAGTTGAGTTTATCCACACCTTTGGCGCGGCGTATCTGCGCCAGATCGCGCATCGTGTCGCTGTCGCAGAACTCGCCGAACAGCCACGGCCGCGTGTTGCGCCAGCCGGGCGTGAACGTCTCGATCAGGTTTTCCATGTTCTGCAGCTCGGCATAGAAGTGGTAATCGAAGAAGTCGGCATAGTCGACCTGGAGTCCGCCATAGCACTCGCCCGAGCCCGAGTTGTCGCGCACCAGCGCCCGCGACGTGCGCTGCGCCAGCTCGTACATCTCGCGCAGCAGTCCCCCGCCCACGCTGTCATCCAGCTCGCAGCCCAGCGACACCGCGCACACGCTCGGATGCCCGGCTATCTGCCTGAGCAGGCGCGGATACTCGCGGCGTATGCGGTTTTCCAGCTCCGGGCTGGGCTCGGGCAGCCACAGCGGCAGCTCTATCCACAGCAGCACGCCCGCCCGGTCGGCGGCGCGGAAGTACTCCTCGCGCGGTATGTACAGGCAGTGCTTTATCGCATTGAAGCCGTATTCGCGTATCGCGTTTATCTCGGCGTCTATCGTCTCGGGCGACGGATTGGGTATGATCGCGTCGTCATAGTAACCCCAGTGCAGTATGCCGCGCAGGTAGCACGGCGCGTCGTTTATCATTATATGCGTGCCCTCTGCGCGCACGTCGCGGCAGCCCAGTTCGCCCTCGAGCTGTTCGCGCTGACCGGCCAGCTCGAGCTCGAGGCGGTAGCTGTACAGGTACGGGTCCTCAGGCGACCAGAGGCGCGGCGACTCTATATCGGCCCTGATATTCAGCTGACTGCGGCCCGGCTGTACTGAGCAGGTTTGCGTTGCGCTGGCGACCGGGACGTCCTGTGCGTCGGCAATCGTCAGGCGCGCCGTCATGCTGCCCGCGACGCGCGCGTCCACATCGCAGTCCAGGCAGACCTTGCCGCGCATGTCGCCCGCGGCGCTGTGCGCATCCACGAAGAACGCGTCCGCACGCTCCAGCGCCACATCGTCCCACAGCCCGCCAAACGTGCACAGCACGTCCGGCACAAACCCCGACAACACCTGCCGGAGCGGGAACCTGTCCTGCGCGTGATAGCCGGGCTTGGTCACGTCAATGCGCAGGCGGTTCTCGCCCGGACGCGCACAGCCGCTTATGTCGATGTCAAAGCCGTCCCACATGCCCTCGTGGCTACCGACCAGCGCGTCGTTTACATATACGTCGCAGTAGTAGCTCACGCCTCCAAACCTGAGCCGCGCGTACTCTTCGCCGCCATCCAGCGTGAACGTCGTGGTATAGCTTACCGCGTCTGCCACGTCCCAGCGGCCCGCCACGCTGTCAAAGCAGCCCGGCACGTCTACCTGCGCCGCGCGGCCGTCCGCAAACGCAACGTTCCAGCGGCCGTTCAGTGATATGCTCCTCATATTCAGCTCCTCCCGCGCGGCTTCTGCACGCGCGTTCAATAGTTTGCAGTATGTATTGCATGATTTGCCCACTATATTAACACCTGACGCCGCTTATGTCAACGGCATTGGCCCGTTTGCGGTAAATTTTGATTGCATCCGGCTAATATGCCTTTACTTTTCGGTCTGTGCGGCGGTGTATACAATCGTTGCAACGGCTATCGCCGTGTACAGTGCAGTGGATTTGATTTGGCATTTGCACTCGTGTTCAAGACGTGCAAGTGGAGCCGTATGTGCTAACATATCGAATAATATGCCATAATGTGGAGCGCAAATCCCATGCAACGATACTTTAGCCCACCATTTAGCTGCCTGGCGGGCTTCATACTCTGCCATTGCCCCGGCCGCGCCGGGCGGCGCTGATAAAACCACCTAAGCTGGCGCATGGCAATTGCCGCGCGCCAGCCGCTCAAATCGCCAGTTGCAATACGTTTGCAAATGCGGTATAATTAAATTGCACTTTTGCCCAATAGCGCATCGCGCCCATATTAGAAAGGATTTCGCACATGACCAGCTCTAAAAAGCCGCGCACGGTCAAGATACGCAATCAATCATATGTAAAGCACTACAACATACAGACCGTGCTGCGCGTACTGGAGGAGTATCAGCCCGTGAGCCGCACCGAGATAGTCCGCCTCACCGAGATGAGCCCCACCAGCATCACCCGAATAATTAACGCACTGATAAACCTCGGTCTCATATACGAAACCGACTCCGTGCCCAAGACCAGCCGCGGCCGCAAGGCCATCAACCTGTGCATAAAGCAGGATGGCATATACACGTTCGGCGTGTTCCTGACCTACGACAGCATACGCATCTGCCTGATGGACTACGGCAACCACGTGCTGCACTCCGACATACTCAAGCTGGAACGCCGCACATATTCGCCCGATGAGCTGGCGCAGCTGAGCCATGACCTGTATAAGAGCATACCGCGCTACCTGGTGCGCGACTGGAAGTGCGTGTGTGCGCTGGGCGTGTCGTGCGCCGGCATAGTCGACCCCGACGCCGGCCGCGTCGTCAAATCCGACCAGATGCACTGGGCCGACGTCGATCTGCGCAGCGCGTTCCAGCGCGAGTTTGAGCTGCCGGTGTGGATCGAAAACGACGTCAAGGCCTGCCTGATAGGCGAAAAAGCCCGGCGCGGGCTGTCCGATGCCGTGGATACCGTATATCTTATGGTGGGCACCGGCGTGGGCGTGGCCGCGACCGTGTCGGGCCGCGTGATGCGCGGCGACAAGAGTCGCGCCGGCGAAATAGAGCGCGTGCCGATCGTCGCCGACTCGCCCGCCCAGACCACGCTCCACCAGCACATTATCGAATCCGCACTGATAGAGCGCGCCGCTCGCAATGACCCCACGATAGACTCAGTCAGCGCGATAGTGTCCAACATCGATAAGCCCTGGGCGCGCGAGATAGTCGACGACTTCAAGCGCTATCTGGGCTTCATAATCCACATGATAGACGGCGTATGCGACCCGCGCAGCATTATACTGGGCGGCACGCTGATACCTAAGCTCGCGCCCTACATACGCGACGCGCTGCCCGAGAACCGCGTCATAATCGGCGAAAACTACGAGGAAGCCTGCGTGACCGGCACGGCCATAGTCGCAATGCGCGCCGCGATACACGCGCTGATAAACGAACAGATAGCCATCTGACATACGAAGGAGGTCGATGCCATGGAACGCATACTGCTTGAGATCTGCTGCGGTTCGGCCGACGACTGCGTGGAAGCTGAGCGCGGCGGCGCCGACAGGGTGGAATTGAACTCGGCGCTGTTCCTGGGCGGACTGACGCCCAGCCTGGGCACGGTGCGCATCGCCGCACAAACCTGCAAGATACCGATAATGGCCATGATACGGCCGCGCGCAGGCGGGTTCTGCTATACGGCGCGCGAGTTCGAGTCGATGGAGCAGGACGCGCGCGCGCTGATAGAGGCCGGCGCGGCAGGCATAGTATTCGGCTGCCTCACGTCCGAGGGCACGCCCGACGTCGAGCGCAATGCCCGACTGACCGCTATAGCCCACGACATGGGTGCACAGGCGGTGTTCCATCGCGCGATAGACGTGGTGCCCGACTGGCGCGCGGCGCTGGATGCGCTGATACAGCTGGGCGTGGACCGCGTGCTGACCAGCGGTCAGATGCCGTCCGCGCCGCTGGGCCTGGACGTGATCGCCGACATGGTGGAATACGCCGCCGGACGCATTGAGATATTGCCTGGCGCCGGCATAAACGCCCGCAACATACGCTCGGTGCTGCGCGCGACCGGCTGCACGCAGGCGCACATGTCAGCCAAGTCGGCCCAGCGCGACGCGTCGTGCACCGGCAATGCGGCGATACACTTCGGCGGAGCGCTATATCCACCCGAGGACAGCTTTGACATGGTGGACAGCGCGCGCGTGGGCGCGATAAGGGAAATGATATGAATATGCTAATGTTTGAACCCGACCGGTACTTTCCGAGCTGCCATGCGAGCTGCCTGTTGCCGCGGCCCGATGGACGGTATCTGGCTGCGTACTTCGCCGGAGCGCACGAAAAGGCCGGCGACGTGGGAATATGGCTCAGCGAGTACGACGGCACGGCCTGGCAGGCGCCCCGGCTGATAGCCAAGCTCAGCGATGAACCGCACTGGAACCCGGTGCTGTTCGACGTAGCGGGCGGCATAAGGATAGTGTTCAAGGTGGGCTGGGAGATCGCCCACTGGCGCAGCATGACGATGCTGTCGCGCGACGAGGGCCGCACCTGGAGCACGCCCCACGGCTACCCGGACAACCTCGCCGGCGGCCCTGTGCGCTCCAAGCCGATACGGCTGGCGGATGGCGCGCTGCTGGCGCCCAACTCGGATGAAGCGGGCCACTGGACGCCGCGCGTGGACATATCCCGCGACGAGGGCGAGACGTTTGAGCGCCTGGCTGACATACCAGTGAACCTGACCGACGCCGGCGCATCCGACTACATCTCGGGTCGCGGCGCGATACAGCCCACGCTGTGGCAGGACGCCGACGGTCTGCACGCGCTTTTGCGCACCAGCGCAGGATACATCTACGCCTCGGATTCACGCGACGGCGGCCGCACATGGACCCGCGCGCGCCGCACTGACCTGCCCAACAACAACAGCGGCATAGATGTTACGCGTGCCGATGACGGCCGGCTGTTCCTGGCGCTGAACCCGGTAAGCGGGGACTTTGTGGCGCGCACGCCGCTTTGCGTGTATATGAGCGACGACGGGCGCGAGTTTCGGCCATTCGCCGTGCTTGAGGACGTGCCGACCGACCCGGCAACCGGCGCGCCGGCCGAGTTCTCATATCCGTCGCTGATCGCTTACGATGGACAGCTCTGCGCGAGCTACACGTTTAATCGGCGGGCTATTGCGTTTTGGAGCTGCAAGTTATAGATAAATCCTGCTTTTATTCAGTGTTAGCCATCGTCGTTTATAAGCTTGACATTTAAACCCGACAAGCATCAGACCACTGACAAACCCCGCCATAAAAAGATATGGCCGGGAGCGTCAGTGGTCTGCGCCTTTTTATCAACAAATCCTTGTATGGCAAAACGATCACGACAGGCAATGCTTCATGATAGACAGTGGTCCCGGCCAAGCCCTGCCCGGCGCCAGTTTATTGTAGAGTTGGCAACGCCTCCGCCCGGCAAATCGATGTGCAAATCGACCAGGCGTCAGCTGCAAATCGCAGATTTGATATGGCATGAGCAAACGCGCTGCGACAGTACAGCCGGCATATAAATCAATGTGGAAATTCCAATTCCCCGGCAGTCTTACGCTCGGGGCTTTGTCCACGCCCCGAGCGCGCGCCGCCCGGCCGCTCGCAACCGGCGCATACAATGTCAATCGCACATATGGCACGCGACATAGTGGTCCGGGGCCAGTTCTCTGAGCTGGTATTCCGCCTTGCACTTCTCGCTCGCATACGGACAGCGCGGCGCAAACCTACAACCCGGCGCCGGGTCGATGGGTGAGCTGACCTCGCCCTGAAGCATGTGCCGCGCACGGTTCCGCCGGCTGAGGTTCGTAGTGGGTATCGCCGAGAGCAACGCCCGGGTATACGGATGCAGCGGATTCCGGAACAGCTCGTCCTTGCGGGCGTACTCCACCACCTGCCCCATGTACATGACCATTATATCGTCGCTGATGTGGCGCACTACGCACAGGTCATGCGTTATGAACATATAAGACAGGCCGCGCTGCTGCTGCAGATCCATCAGCAGGTTGAGTATCTGCGCCTGTATGGACACGTCCAGCGCGGACACCGGCTCGTCGCACACTATGAACTTCGGTTCTACGACCATCGCGCGCGCCAGCCCTACACGCTGTCTGCGCCCGCCATCCAGCTCATGCGGATAGCTGTTTGCATAGCGGCGCGGCAACCCGCACAGCTCCATGATGCGGTGTACGCGCTCGTCCAGCTCCGACCGGCGCAGTGAGTGCCCATAGAGCTCGCGCATCGGCTCGCTTATCAGGTTGTATATCGTCATGCGCGGATTGAGCGAGCTGTACGGATCCTGGAATATCATCTGCATGTCGCGGTGGACGCGCTTCATTGCGGTTTTCCCAAAGCGCAGTATGTCCTCTCCTTCAAGCAGCACCTTGCCGGACGTGGCGGGCGTGAGTCGGAGCAGCGTCCGGCCCAGCGTCGACTTGCCGCAGCCGGACTCCCCCACCACGCCCAGCGTGCTGTGCGCCGGTATCTTCAGATTGATGTCCTCCACGGCGTGCAGCATGCCGCCCGGCGTCCTGAAGAACTTGTTAAGGCCCACGGTCTCTACCAACGGAGTCGCCATCGTCAACCCTCCTGCTCTTTAAAGAGGTGGCACAGTATCCGGTGCCCGTCGCGCTCGTACATCCCGGGCATCTGCCGCCTGCAAACGTCCATGCAGTGCGCGCACCTGTCCGCGAACGCGCAGCCGGGCGGCAGTTGGGTGGGATCGACCATCTGACCGGGTATCGGCTCCAGCCGCGCGGCGGTGCTTTCCAAGTCGGGTATGCAGTTCAAAAGCCCCACGGTGTACGGATGATTGCGCGTGCGGGCAAAGACCTGCTCCACCGTGCCCTGTTCCACGACCCGGCCGGCGTAGACCACCGCCACCCGGTCGCAGAACTCGGCGACCACGCCCAGGTCATGCGTGATGAGCACTATGGCGGTATTGAACTGCTGCTTGAGCCGGCTCATCATGTCCAGTATCTGCGCCTGTATCGTCACGTCCAGCGCCGTGGTCGGCTCGTCAGCCAGCAGCAGCTCCGGCTCGGCTATCAGCGCCATCGCTATGACTATGCGCTGCTTCATGCCTCCGGAAAACTGATATGGGAACTCCGCCTTGCGTGCGGGAGGTATGCCCACCATCGACAGTATCTTGTCCACGCGCTCGCTCTTTTCGTGCCGGGACATGCCGGGCGCGTGCAGGTCGAGCACCTCCATTATCTGATCGCCCACCGAAACTATCGGGTTAAGGCTGGTCATGGGGTCCTGAAATATCATCGATATGCGCCTGCCCCGCAGTCCGAGCATGTATGCCTCGCTCTGCGCGAGCAGGTTATCGCCGCCAAACATTATGCAACCCGCCGTGACCCTAGCATTCTTTTCGGGCAGCAGGCCCATTACCGACAAGGCCATCGTGGTCTTGCCCGCGCCGGTCTCGCCGACCAGCCCCAGCTTTTCGCCGCGCCTGACCTTGAGCTCGAAGCCGTTCAGGGCGTACACGGTCGCGTCGTCCGTCGCGTACTGCACATGCAGGTCGCTTATATCCAGCAAGAGCTCCTCAGAGCTCGACTTTACATCCTGTGCCATCTGGATACCTCTCAATTCTTGGCCTTGGGGTCAAAGGCATCCCGCAGGCCGTCGCCTATGAAGTTGACCGCCATCACCACCAGGCAGATGCATAGGCCCGGCGCCAGTCCCAGATATGGGCAGTACCGGAGGTTCAGCTTGTTTTCCGATATGATCGTGCCCCACTCCGGCGTGGGCGACGCCACGCCCAGCCCCAAAAACCCCATCGACGATATGCTCAGTATTATCTGGCCCAGCGTCAGCGTGGCGGACACGACTATCGGCCCGATGCCGTTGGGGAGTATGTGCCTGAGTATTATCTTGAGCGAGCTGCAGCCATAGCAGCGCGCCGCATCCACATATTCCATGCTTCTGAGCGTCAGCACCGCCGAGCGCACCACGCGCGCAAACCGCGGTATCTGGCTTATCGCCAGCGATATTATAAGGTTAAACAGGCCGTTGCCCAGCGCCGTGAGTATGGCCATGGCCAGCAGCACCGGCGGTATCGCCATCAGCATGTCGATTATGCGCATAAGCACGGTGTCCACCTTGCCGCCAAAGTAGCCCGCGGCGCCGCCGATTATGCAGCCCGCCGTAAACGCTATCGCGATCGTGGCCATGCCGCCCAGCAGCGATATCCGCCCGCCGTACAGCACGCGCGCCAGCAGATCCCGCCCCAGCTCGTCCGTGCCCAGCGGGTGCTGCGCGCTGGGCGGCTGCAGCTTGTTGAACACGTCCTGGCTTATCATATCGTCGTAGGACATGTACAGCGGCGCCAGCAGTATCGCCAGTATCATCAGCGCCAGCACGATGACCCCGGCCATAGCCAGCCGGTTCTTGCAGAAACGAAATGCTATCAGTTGCCAGGTGCTGCGCTCCAGAGCGCGTCGTTGCTTTCGAGTCTCCAACCGTGCCGCCTCCTCTCTACGCCGCCAGATCGATCCGCGGGTCCACTTTCGCGCAGATCAGATCCACTATAAGGTTTATGACGCCCACGATCAGCGCAATGAATATGACCGAACCCATGACCACGGGTATGTCGCGGGCTTTGACGGCGTTTATCAGCATCGCGCCTATGCCCGGTATCGTGAACACCGTTTCGGTCACCACCGCGCCTCCTATGCAGCCTGCAAAGCTTATGCCTATCTGCGTGATGACCGGTATCAGGCTATTGCCGACCGCGTGCCTGAATATCGCGCGGCGCCTGGACGCGCCCTTTGCGCGCGCCGTGCGGATGTAGTCCTGCTTGAGCACGTCCAGCATGCTGGTGCGGCTCATGCGTATCATGGCGGCCAGCGTGTTCGCGCCGAGTATCAGCGCCGGCAATACCAGGTGCCGCCAGCCGCCGACGCCGGTAGCCGGCAGCCACCGGAGCATGACGCAAAACAGTATCTGGCTCAGTATGCCCAGCCAGAACGCGGGCAGCGAAAACAGCAGCATCGCCAGTATCATGCTGCCGTAGTCAAACAGGCTGTACTGCTTCACCGCGGAGTATATCCCGATCGGTATGCCCAGCGCTACGGCCCACAGCGTGGCGACCAGCGCCACCATAAGCGTATTGGGCAGCTTGGACATGAATGTCTGCAACACGTCGTTGCCGTTTATCCAGGACGTGCCAAAGTCCAACCGCACCGCGCGCAGTATGTAGCGCACGTACTGCACGATTATCGGCTGATCCAGCCCCATCTCCGCCTCAAGCGCAGCCAGCTGCTCGTCCGACGCGTTTGCGCCCAGTATCTGCTGCGCCGGGTTGCCCGGCGCCAGGGCCATGACGAAGTAGAGTATCAGCGTGACGCCCAGTATGACCGGTATCAGCATCAGCAGACGCTTTATCGAGTATTTGACAAGATACATGCTGTCCTCCTTCGCGCCGCCGCCCGGTAAGCGGCGGCCTCACGGCGCACGCCCGGCGCGCCGGCCTCATTTCCAGCTCCAGTGGAAGAAGTTGTACGTGCCCAGGCAGTGGGCCTCCACGCCCTGCAGCCCGGCGTTGTAGGCTACGGTGATTATGCCGTTATAGAGCGGCACGAGGTAGGCCTCCTCGGTTATTATATTGCAGGCCTGCGTGTAGTACGGTATGCGCTCCTCGCCCTGCACCTCGCGGCCCTTCACGAACAGCGGATATATCTCGTCGGCCAACGGGTACATGCAGTTGCGTGTGTATGCAAACCCGGGCGTGGTGTTAAAGTATGTGGACACGCCGTCGGCATCCACCATCGAGCTGAGCTGTTCGCGTATGACCGCGTCAAAATTGCCGCTGAGTTCCAGCTCGGTATACGTTGTGTTGTCGACCGCTACGACCTCGGTGGCGATGCCTATGGCCATGAGCTGGGATTGCAGTATCTTGGCCGCGATCTCAAACGTGGTGCCGCTCTGGCAGAGTATCTCAAACGTCCGGCCGTCGTAGGACGACGCCGCCAGGTATGCCCGCGCCTGCTCCGGGTCGTAGTCCACGGTCACTATGCCCTCCGTGGGATAGCCGTCGTACATCGGGCACATGTCTATGTCCAGTATCGTGGCATAGCCGCTGTTTGTGCCCACGTTTATCTCCTCTTTATTGATGCCGCATTGCACGGCCTTGCGGAAGTTCTTGTCCTCGCCGATGCGGCCGCCCCACGCCGCCAGGTACAGCGTAATTCGCGCGGTCGAATCGGTATAATCCCATGCCAGCTCGCTGTTGCCGCTGAGCCGTACGCAGCTGTCTATCGAGGGATTGCGCACTGCGTCGTAGTCGCCGCACTCCAGCCCGATCAGCTGCGTGGATACATCCGGCACGATCTGTATCGTCACATGCTGTATCGCCGGCGTGCCCCGCCAGTAGTCGGCGTTGGCCTCCAGCACTATCTTTTCGCCGCTGCGCGCCTCGACGAACTTGTACGGCCCGGTGCCTATTGGCGCCTCCAGGTAGCCCGCGTCGCCGACCTCGTCGTAGTACGCCTTGCTGCATATGCCGCCCAGCCGCGACGCCACGCCGAACAGAAAACCGGCGTACTGCGCGCTCAGATAGATATTCACGGTATAATCGTCCACGATCTCGCAGCTCTTGAAGTTCACAAACAGCGCCGATCCCAGCGGCCCGGCCGCGCCCTTGTCGAACGTGAACTTGACGTCCTCGGCAGTAAAGTCGTAGCCGTTATGGAACTTCACGCCCTCGCGCAGATGGAACGTATAGCACAGCCCGTCCTCGGATATGCTCCAGCTTTCCGCCAGTCCCGGCGATATCGACCCGTCCGCCTCCAGAAACGTCAGGCAGTCGTACACATTGCTCAGCACCAGGTTGTCGTCGCCCGCGCAGCCCTCGTCGGACAGCGCGTAGAAGTGGTAGGGTTCGCCGGACGTAGCCAGAATGACCGAAGTCCCGTCATCGGCGTTCCGGCTGCCCGAGTCGCATCCGGTCAGCGCCAGCGCCAACACAGCCGCCAGCAGCAGCGTCAGTATTCGCTTTATACTCATGACTCCCATGGACGTTCCCCCTGTCTGCGTTGGGCGGCACGCTTTGCATACCGCCAGAGTCCTGCGCCGGCGCCGCACTGGCATTGCTCAGCATCCGCTCATGCATGCGTCTCCGCACGGCTGCGGGCTTCGTGCGTCGGCCATAAGAATTTTTATATCAACAAAATCATACAACGACCCAGCTGCGACTGCCAACAGGACGAGTTATAAAAAACCGCTCTGCTTTTTAGCGCCACGGCGTATCGCAAGATTCAGCCAAACACAATCATGCGTCAATACCGCATGCCGAGTTGCATCGCCAGCATGCGAGTTGCCTTGCCGATAAACTGACCGGCATTGCACCAATGTCCGTGGCCTGTGGCATGGATTTACCCATATAATGATGCAGCTGACGATTTGACGGTCAGGCTGTGTGTTATCGCCGGATGAATGCACAGCGCCCCCATGCGGCTTCTTTTTATTGCATCAAACGTTCCTGCTTAATGCGGGTCTGAACGGACTTGTTCGCCGGCAGGTCCTTGACCGCCGCATTATTTGCGCCGCTGCGTTAACCCATTCCGCAGCATGGCCGACGGTCTTTTCCTGATTCATCTGCGCTTTTCTCCCAGCTTCAACTATGGCGCACCATAAAGCCCGGGGCGATTCCAGGTCTTTAAAGCGACAGAGATCAGGTTTTTCTCAATCCAGACAGCGCCTATATAGTTTAATGTGTTCGATTCTATGCATAGACCGGGCTCAATTAAACTTATCGTTTATCATAAACAAAGCTCGATCCGGCTTACCAGAACCATGGCCGTTCAGTCAAATCGGCGCGTCATGCCTGTCACGGCCGGGTGCGCTATGGCCTTTAGCACAGCGCATCCCATGTATGCATGATCGCGTCGTGAAGGCAGCTCGACGCAAGCGCGCACGCCTCGCAGTTCGGACACTGCGGCCATATCTGTGGATCAAGCAGACCATTCGGAGTCGAATGCGCGGCCCTGCAACGCGCGGCAATGCTCGCGCCGTAGACCTTCTCGCACTTCGCAAGCGCGGACTCCTTTGCCTCGCCCGAGGCAAGTGCCTTCCACAAATCCCGATACGCCTTGTACAGTCGCAGCGGCGTCCGGTTTGCAGCGTCAGTCGCAATAAATGCATCCATGGCCTTTGCCGCATCACCGTACCGGCCGATGCTGCCCATCAGCAGCGCTTCAAACGCGCCTTCATGAGGCCCTATGCCGGGCGTTGAGCGATCCGCCAGTCTTTCCAGCGGAGCCCTGTAAACCGGTATGCGGGCCTGCTTGAGGCCTGTGATTGCGTCCGCCAGCGCTTCAAGCGATTCTCGCGCGGCGCCGGGCAGGTTGTAAACGATCTTCGACGCCCGCCGGAGTCTCACCCATGCCGCGAACTCCGCGCGCGACAGCGGAAAGTGCAGGAACGTCTCCGATGCGCCGGGCACGTACACCCTGTAAACCGGAAACCCCAGCCGGGAATAATCGCGCACATATACGGCGCTGCCCCGCTCTCGAGCCAAATCAACATAGGCGCAAAGCGCCTGCGCGTCAGTTGCAAAAGGCGCCCCGGCTTCATGGGGCGGATACGAAGGCGGGCCGTCAAAGACCCTGTCCGGAAAAGCACCGCTTCCATCCGTCACCATGGCCATGTATGCCCACGCTGCAGCCGTTTCATCCCGCTCGTTCAGCGCGCCCGGCCGGTGGAATCTGCGTGAAACCGCGCCCGCATTGCCCTGATACAGCTCGGTCAGGCAGCGTTCCAACGCAATCTCCCGCGAGGCCGCCGCGCCCAGATGCAGCACCCTTTCGCCGCCGGGCAGCCAGAGCGCCAGCCCCAGCACCGGATAACCCTTGCCCAGCGAAAGGTCGCGTATCGAATACCTGAGCCCGCTCGCCGCAAGCCACCGCAAGACCTGCGTCCCGGCAAACTCGTCCGCCGGTATTTCCGGCGGCGTCAACTCGTACTGGTACAGCTTCTTTACGGCATACCTCTCAAAGACCTCCATTAGGCCCTGAAGCATCGCCTCCTCGGGCGTGTTGCCCGCGCACAACCCCGTGGTGCCGCACAACATCTGCACCAGTTCGAGGGGCAGAAGCGCCGATGAGCCATCGTTCAGGCACCGAAACGGCGCGCACTTCAGCATTTCCTCCCCGAAACAGTCGCGCATGAATGCGGCGAGTTCGTCCTTTGACTGAAGCCGCAGGGCTTGCAAAAACGCGTCGGGACATTGCTCGGCAAACGCCTGCGGGGTTATGGCGACGGCGTCCGCTGCGTCAAAGGGACAGCAAGGCATCAGCATGCCGGTCGACAAGCGCTCCATCAGCTCTCCGTATGCGCTGGCGAGCGCATAGCGCGGACTCATGCCCTTTCCGTTTACGCCAAATCCCCGGCCGAAAAGCGGCGGATCGCCCAGCTCCAGCCGGCAGCTGTAAGCGCCATTCCGCTCCGGAAATGTCGTTTCAACCACAAACAGATCGCGGTTGCTCAGGATTTCACGGATACGGCGAATGGTCTCCTCGGGCGGCACAGCCTTGCGCTGCGGTTCGGTAAACAATCGCTTCATGGCCGGCTCTCCTCCCTCTTTACAGGCATCGGGCAAACAGCGTCCCCAGGTCCTGCTGACGAATGGCGGCGCGCGCCATCTTCTCCTGCGTGAAGCGCTGTCTGGCGATAAGCTTGGGATACGGGCAAGCGGCGGAATCGGGACAGGTCTCACAGTCGGCGCAATTCGGATACGCGCTCAGCTCGTCTTCGAGGTATCGCGCCGCCCTGTCGGCGACCTTTGCCCCGTATCGATCCACCAGCAGTCCATGGGCCGCGCTTTCCGAAGCCCCTTCGCCCCGCATCCTCCACAGTTCACCGACCGCCTTGAGCAGCCGCCTCGGCGCGCTTTCGGAGCTGGCGTCCGACAGGTACCGGTTCAGCGCGCGCTCGGCATCCAACCAGCGCTCCGCACTGGCGTACACAATCGCTTCAAACATGGAACGGTTTTGCGCGCTCTGCGGAAGGCTATAAGCGGAAAAGAACCAATTCCGGGGTTCAAGCGGATCGGTCAGCAGCACATCCTCCAGCCGGCATATGGCGTCAGCCAGGCGCTTGCGATCTGCGCTGGTCGCGCTGGGCAGCGTCAGCAGCGTCCTGTGTTCGCGCGCAAAGCACGTCCACGCCAGCAGTTCAGAATATTCGGGCGCGTCAAATATGAAATCGACTTCGCTCATGCCCGGTATGAACACCTGATACGCCGGAAATCCGAGATAGGAATTGTCGCGAATGAACAGCGACGCGCCCGTCTCCGCCAAAGCCCGCACCATATCGTCCAGATCGGTCTCGTCCGAGAGCGACCGCGCGTGGCGGAACCCTTCAAACGCCGCGCCCTCTTGACAGATGCATTCCGGCCATGCGCCAAATCCGCTGGCGATAGACTGTATGAAGTGGCCCCAATACACTGTCTTTTCCGCCTGCGGCGCGGTCTGGGCCGGTTTTGTGCCGAGGGTCATCTTGTGGTACCGGCGATCGATGTCGCCCGGATTGCCCTGGAACATCTCGGTCAGGCAGCGTTCCAGCGCGGTAACCGGCGATGGATCCGCGCCCAGATGGAACGCAAACGTACCGTCCTGCCGCATAAGGCGCAGGCCGATTACCGGAAGTCCCCGGCCCATGGAACAGTCCCTGATCTCGAAATCCAGTCCATTCTTCCGCACCGCCTCCAGCCGCTTGAGCACCTCGGTGCCTGCAAATACCGATTCCGGAATCACCGGCGGCGGCGTGTTTTCCAAATACAGCAGGCATATCGCATGGCGCTCGGCGATTTCCGACAGGCCCTGCAATATCGCCTCCCGGGGCGTATTGCCCGCGCACATGCCATTGGTGCCCGTGACGCGCCAGATCAATTCCGCGGGCAGCAGGCGGATGCGCCCGTCCATGACCGAGTAAAACGGCACGCATGGAACCTGATCCGTTTCGGACATTCGCGCAAGAAACTCCTCGGCATCGCCCTTGGGAAGATGAAACATGGCTTCTACCACATCGCCGCATTCCCGCGCCGCTTCCCTGCTGGAAAGATAGCGCTCGTCGGGCGCATAGTGGTACAACAGCGCGCCCTTTTCGAGCGCATACCGCCTCTGACGCATCGGAAACAGCGCGCCGTTTTGCAGGCGCTCCATCATTTCCCCATAGGCGCTCGCCTGAGCGTAGCGCGCGTTCATACCCTTTCCGTTTACGCCGATATTGAGCGGCTCTATATCCTCGTCACCCAACCAGATCCTGCAGCACGACACGCCCGGAACCGGAAATACATAGTACTGCTCGAACAGAAATATGTCGCACTCTGCCAGCATTTTGCGGGCATTGAGCACCGTTTGAAGCGGGGGCAGCGCCTTGTAAGCCTTTTCTCTTCCGATCTTATCCATGCTTGTGTCCTCCATATTCCGTCTGTGCGGCCAGAAAGCGCGCGCGCCACCCATCGCGATACATCTCGCACATCCCAATGTCCTTGCGCATGATCCCGCCGTTCTCAGTCAGCGCATAGGCTCTGCACCCCATGCCGCATTGCGAAAACCATTCGCATTTCTGACATTCCGGGTTGGCATTATAGCGTTCACGTCGGGTCTGCGCGCAGAAGCGTGCCAGCGCCGAGTCGGCTCTAAGCGAGCGCAGATCCGCATCCTGTATGCGCGGCATCTGCGCTTCAAGCGCCGTTCCGGCAAACCCCGGACAGGGCAGCAACCGCCCGTCCGGCAGCAGGAACAGCCTGTCGCGCGTCTCGGCGCACTCCAGATCATCCGGCATATACGACGCAACGCTTTGCGCATGCGTCGAAGCTGCCGGCGACGCTTCGAAAAACTTCTCCATCAGTATGTAGATCGGCCTGCCGTCCTCCAACCAGCGCCGCTGAAGCCTCAAGAGCGCCCGCCCCATTTCATCCGTGCTCAGCGCCATGGGGCCGCCCTTCCACAGCCCGGTCGTCTGCGCGCGGCCGATCAGCCACGCAGAAACCCGCAACCTCTTCATCTGCTCGTAGCAGGCCTCAAGCGTATCGATGTTCTCCCGGCTGAAAACCGACGTCACTGCGGTAAAAAACCCGTGTTGCGTGCAGATCTCAATTGCGCGCAGGGCCTTTTGTTCCGCGCCTTCGATGCCGCGCATATGATCGTGCATCCCCACGCCGTCCAGGCTGATCTGAAACATCGGCTTCTGGTCGTGTTCCCGCAAAAAGCGCAGCAGTTCTTCGTCCAGCAACACGCCATTTGTGACGACCTCGTTGACCGCTATTCCCTTTGCCGAGAGGCCTGCTATCAGCTCCCGCAGATGGGGATAGAGCAGCGGCTCCCCTCCCGTGAGCGACACGCAGGCCACGTTCGCGGCTTCAAGCATAGACATCACGCGCAGCATGTCCGCCCTGTCCGTCTGCCCGTATTTGCCCTGTGGAGAGCACATGAAGCAATGCCGGCACATGAGATTGCAGCGCCCGGTGACGGCCCAGTGCAGCTCCCGAATATACGGAGTGTCGACGCACCGCGGCCGCTGAAAAGGCGAAAGCGGCGCGCTTTCAGCGCACAGGCAGGCGTATCCGTCATGGATAAATCGCTGTAATGTCCTGCGATCCCGGGGCAGCACGGCATAGGAATCGAAATCGGTGTTCGCATCCAGCCCCATCAGCACGCCGCGCGCCTCCTGCGCAACGGGTATCAGGCGAAAGGTCTCCCGGTCAAAGAATCCGGCTCTGTCATTCCAGATGCGGGGCGCATATCGCTTGGTGGCGCAGGCAAATCTCATACGCCTACCTCGCGCGCATCCAGCGAACGGGCGAAATCATGGAAATCGCGCATCAATCCGCTCCTGTGGAGCTGGCAGCAGACGGGATCGTTTTTCATCCAGTCGCCGCATACGTTCATGGCGCTCACGCGGCAGCCCGAGCCGCATTCCGAAAAGTGTTCGCACGTCTGGCAGCCGGGATTGACCGCCTGAACGTCCTTTTTCTTAAGGTCGCAGAACTTGCGCAAAAACGGATCGTCCCACGCGACGGTCAGCGGCGTTTTAAGCAGATTGGGGAACTCGCCCATGAACTTGCTGCCCGTATAACTGCCACAGGGGAGCAGCGTTCCGTCCGGCGCCACATACGACAGGCAGTGTATGCTGCTGCAATCGAAGCTCTCGCCCGTAAAGGCCGGCATGCCGCGGAAGATCTGCCCCGTCTTATGGTATTTCCCCAGCCGCCAGAGCATCATGTCAAACGGCCGTCCGCACTTGAGCCATTCGACGAGCACGCCCTTCAATGCGGGCAACAGGCTCTTGATATCCACGCCCGAATCGGTGCCGCGCCACGCGCCTATCTCCATGGGCGGCGCCATCCACCAGTTGTCCACGCCCAGCGAGGCCAGCAGATGGAGCGTATCTATCAGACCCCCGATCACGACCTTGTCAATGGATGTGATCACGGTCACGGAAAAGCCCCGCTTGCGAAGCAGCCGGATACCGCGCAGCGTGCTTTCCTCCGCGCCCACCACGCCGCGCATGTAGTCGTGGCTGCCGGAGCAATCAAAGCTCACCTTGAAATACGGTCTGAACCCCGCTTCCGCAATGACATCAAGCACTTCATCGTCGATAAGCGCCGCATTGGTGAATATCTCGGTAAAGCCTATCCGCTTGGCCGCCAGATAGCGCACAAACTCTTTGAAATACGGCGACATCAGCGGCTCGCCGCCGGTAAGGGCGATATCCGCGACGTTCGCCTGTTCAAACTGATCCACCAGGCACATGAGTTGCTCGCGGGAAAACTCGCCGTACTTGTCCTTCCACGCCTCGACAAAGCAATGCCGGCAGCGAAAATTGCAGCGGTTGGTGATGGACAGCAGCAAGCTGTCGATGTAGGAATTGGGCGCCTGCCGATATGCCTGCCCACTTAAAAGGCTTTCTCCGCAGGCGCACGGCCGAACGATGCCCTCCGACTGAAGCTGCGCAACCAGTCTGCGCAATACCGGTAAAATCACCGGACTGTCAAAATCCGTTTTGCCATCGCACATCTGCGCGCAGACGAATTCCGACGGATTCAGAAACCGGCGCTCCCCGCTTTTCCAATTCAGGCAGAGCCTGACATCTTTTCGAAACCCTCGAAGCTGCCAATCGGAATTCAAAATGTAATATTGACTCATCGCATTTTCCTTCGCGTTATGCGCGCAAGCCCTTTCTGAAGATATTGCAGGTGATGTCGTCGCGTCCCAGCAGGCCGTTGCCCGCAAGCACCGCGCTTACTCGGCAACCCGTCCTGCACTGGGTGAGATGCTCGCAGCGCGCGCAGGCGGGATTGGCGCGAAGCACTTCTGCCTTTCGCACGTCCATGACGCGCCGAAGCGTGGGATTATGCCAGGCCGTATGCCAGTCGTCCGCGACGAGGCTCGGAAACGCCCCGGCAAACTCGGTGTCCGCGTAGCAGGGACACGGCATCAATATCCCCTCGTGGGTGATATGCGGAAAGGCTCGGCAACTGCCGCAGGCATATTGGCCGGGCTCAAATCCGGGGATATCGTGCTGCATGTCCTTTGTGACCGCATGGGAGAAATAGCTTTCAAGTCCCAGCGTAAACGGCTGTCCATCCGCTTCCCACAGCGCCTTGAGCGCATGGCATGCGGCTGCGAATTCCTCATCCGCCACCCGGCCCATCGACTTTGCGCAGCCCGCCGCCATGGGCCGCCCGATTCCCCAGGCATGGACGCCCGTCGCCTTGGCAAATTCGTACGTCTTTTCAAGCGCGGGCAGGGTATGTTCGTCCACGCTCGTGGTCAGCACAACCCTGTGTCCGGCGCTTTTCAGTGCGGCTATGCCGCGCCGCGCCGCGCTTTCCGCCCCCGGCACGCCTCGCATGACGTCGTGCCTGCCCACGCCGTCAAAGCTGACGTGGAAGATCGGGCTCAGTCCGCGCGCTTGCAGCTGTGCCAGGAACGCGTCGTCAATCAGCGTCGCATTGGTGAATATATCGGGAATATCCATGCCGCGCGACAATATCGAATCGATAAGTTCCATCAGATCCGCGCGCATCAGCGGTTCTCCGCCTGTCAGCGAGAGCTGCATAGCGCCCGACGCGCACAGTTCGTCGAGTATATGCTGCAAGGTCTCAAGCGGCAGCTCGCTCTGCCCCGCCGGAGCGCCCATATAGCAGTGCCGGCAGCGCATGTTGCAGCGCCCCGTAATCGAAAAAAGAACGCCGTCAATATCAGGCTGCGTCCCCTTAAAGCCCTTCGGACAGCGACGCACTGCCCCGCGCGCCAGCAGCTTTCGCAGCGCGCTCCGGTGGACGGGCAGGAATACAGGTGACGACAGATCGGTCATTCCATCGCACATGGCATACACAAACTGCTCCGCGGGATCGTCCCCGATAACTGGCCCCGTCTGTGCGCGGGCCGTCGGCATCGCGTAAAAGGTCTGCTTGAGTTCCATCATTCACATTACCCTTTCATGTCCGACATACAGCCTTGAGCAAGCATAACAGGGCCGTGAAACATCAGCCGCAGGCCGTAGTTGCCCACGGCCTGCGGCTCAGGTCGATCATTGCTTTCCAATGTAGGTGCCCAGGAAGGTGCCGCAGCACTCGCCGCAAACGCGAGTACAGTTGGGATCAGAGCTGCTACTGCAGCCGCCGCCGGCCACTTCATCCAGCGTGCTGTCTTCGAGCTCGCCTTCAGCCGAGAAGGCTGCCTCAATGTCCTCAAGTTCCACGTCATACCCCTCATCCTGTGCGAGCTGACAGATCTTGGGCAGCACCTCGCTGCTGGTTCCCCGCAGCGACATCATCTTGTTCTTCAGCGCGGCATCCTCGGCCGCCTTCTGGTAAAACGCCTGAAACTGTGACTTGCTCATAATGTTCCTCCTTTTCTGCCGGTTGCCGTATTTATTGCCGCAATGGATACAGAGTTTCCATTGCAATAATCCGATAAACGGATTATCAGCTGCATTTAGTATTGGTTTGACCCGCGAACCCTGTTTCAGGCGGCGCCGGCAGTTGCGTCCCGCGCACGCTACTTGTCAGGGCCGATAAGGCCTCACCTGCCATCCTGCGATTCTGCGCCGGAAGAAGCGTCCTGCGAGTCGTCCAACCGCTGACGCGCGACCAGCTCTGCAAAGAATCCTCGCCTTTCAAGCAACTCATCATATGTGCCATCCTCGATGATCTGACCGTGATCCAGCACGACGATTCGGTCGCATAGCCTGATCGTGGACAGCCGGTGCGCGATCACGATACGAGTGCACTGGAAGCCGTTCAGGATATCGGAGATCTTTTTCTGCGCAATGCTGTCAAGCGCGCTGGTCGCCTCGTCGAACATCAGTATCCGCGGCTTGGACGCTATGGCGCGAGCGATCATCAGCCGCTGTTTCTGCCCGCCGGATATGCCGCCCATCTCGCTGACGAGCGTGTACATACCCATCGGCATGCGCCGGATATCCTCGGCGATACCCACCGCTTCCGCCGCGCTCCATGCGTCATCCACGGTCAGCCACGGCGCAGAAATCACGATATTTGAATAGATGTCGCCTTGAAACAACTTGCCGTTTTGCAGCACAACGCCGATCTTTGTGCGCAGCGACTTCATGTCGATGGCGTTCAGGTCCCTGCCGTCATAGTAGATGGCGCCCTTCTGCGGCTTTTCAAAGCCCAGCATCAGCCGCATCAGCGTCGATTTGCCGCAGCCGGTGGAGCCCACGATTGCCACGTACTGCCCGGGTTCGATCTTCAGCGTCAGGTTGTCCAGCACGTTGGGCATGTTTTCATCGTACCTGAAGCAAACGTTGTCGAGTTCGATTCCGCCGTCCAGACTGGTGATGATCTGCTTGTCCTCCGCCGTCTCAGGAACCGCTTCGAAGAAGGGCTTGACCATTTCCAGCGTCGGTCCGCAGCCCGCAAGCGTCAGCGCAATCGACGCCAGCGACAGAAACGCGCCGCTCACCATGCCATACGCGGTATTGAACGCGTAATAATCCGCGACGGACACGCCGCTTACAAACGCCGCATCATACATGACTATCGTTCCCGCCAGGGATATCAGCAGCGCAATCGTGGTGTTGAATTTCACAAGAAACGGTGTATGATACGTTAGACGTATTTTATCCGAATAAAGCTGCATCCAGCGCGAAAAAGCGCGCGTTTCCGCGCCCGAAAGTCTGATTTTCTGAATGCCTTTCAATAGCGCGTACCCCATGCCGTTTTCCTTTGCGGCGACATCCATCGTCTTTTTGCAGACCTTCATCTGCAGTAGCGCGGTCATCAGTGAAAACAGCACTGTTATCAGCACGATCAGAAGCGCCGGTCTGACCAGCGTCGGCGCGTACAGAAATATCTGCCCGATATATATCAGCGAGAATACCGACGTCAACCCCGTGGAAAGCAGTGCCGAGGCAAGCATGTCGCACAGTTTGCTGACCTGAGACGCGCGACTGGACAGCTCGCCCGAGCTGTATTGCTTGAAGAACGAGGCCGGCAGTGACAGTATCCGCGCCATCGTCGCCGCCTGCACCGAAAGGTTCATCCGCAAACTGATCCGCGTCATCATCAGCGACTTTGCCGCTCCGAACATGAGCGATGAGGCGCTGACGCACACCATAAAAGCCGTTATGGACGCCAGCATCTTCCTGCTTTCGCTGTCCGCGACCAGGCCCACGAGCAGATTGTTCAGCCGGGGCATGAGCAATCCGATCATAACCACAATCAGCGTTAATAGCCCGAACATCAGGTAATCGGCCGTGGATATCGTCTGCACGATATAGCGCAGCAGCGTGGGCACATTCAGCTTCGTCAGCGGAAACACCTTGTAAAACGCGATTGCCTGATTGTCAAACTGGTCCTGATTGCGGGCCGTCACTCGTATGAACTTTCCCGTCAATTCATCCCGGTACACATATCCGAACATTCCCGAGGGCAGAAACGCCACCACGCGCCCGTCGGATTTTCGCGTGCCCAGCAGCGCGCCGATTGAGTCCCGATACCATCCTTTTTCCAGGGTGACGTTTTTGCGCATAATGCTGTGCGGACGCAGGAGGTACTCAAGCTGCTCGTCCAGATCCTGGATCTCCTCGGGGACCTCGCGGGTGCTCACGCGGTAGTAGAACAGTATCTCATCTATTGCGGTCTTTACTTTTTCCGCGTCGGTTTTGAACCGATCCGCTGTTCTGGAGCCGAAAACCGCATCGGATATGCTCGCAAACGCATGCTCAAGCAGCGCTTCGTCGTTTTCCTGGCGCGCACGGAGCTGCTCGTCAAATCCGTCCATAGTTTTCCCTCCTCTACTCGTTGGAGACCAGCCGCGCATACAATCCGCCCGCGGCAACCAGCTGCTCGTGCTTGCCGCGTTCGACGACCCGCCCCCCGTCCATGACGAGTATCTCATCGCAATCCCGTATGGTGGACAGCCTGTGAGCCACCATGATGCAGGTGATGCCGCGGGCCCTGATGGCGTCGATCACATTGCGCTCGGTTCGCGCGTCCAGCGCGCTCGTCGCTTCATCCATTATGATAATCGTGGGATCCTGCGCGAGCATGCGCGCGATCTCCATGCACTGGCGCTGACCGCCGGAAAAGTCTTTGCCGCCCTCGCGGATTCTGTACTGATAGCCGCCTTCGCGCTGCATTATGTCCTCGTGCAGCTGCGCGTCGCGCGCGGCCGTTATCACGTCAAAATCATCGATTGAGTCGTCCCACAGCCGGATATTGCCGGCGATGGTATCCTCAAACAGTGTGATTTCCTGGTCCACGACGGCCAGAGAACCGGTGAACACGCCGCGATCTATCTGATCCACGGGCTTTCCATCAAACAGTATCTCGCCGCTCCACGGCTGATACAATCCTGAGATCAGCTTGGCGGCCGTGGATTTTCCACAGCCGGACGGCCCTACGAGCGCTACTTTGCTGCCGGCCTTGACGGTAAGATTAAAGTCCTGAATCAGCGGCTTTTCCAGGCGCGAATAGCCAAATGAAACGCCCTTTAGCGAAATATCGCCGTGCAGCTTTTTACGGCTAACCTCGATTTGGGCGCCGGTCGCCTTAAAGAGCGGATCCGTGGGATAATCCATGACATCCTCTACGCGCTCCATCTCGCTGCGCATCTCCTGCAGGCGCTGGCCAGATTCGATCAGCGCGGAAGCGGGCGCGTTGAACGCGGACAGAAAGCCCTGAAACGCCATAACCATGCCGATTGTAAACTCGCCCTGCATCGTCAGCAGCACGCCCAGCGCCATTATCAGCGTATTGCTCAGCGCGGAGATAAATGCCGGAATCAGGCCCATGTACTGGTCAATCTTGGCAAATCGTATCGCCTGAGTATTGACGCTCGCCTGATAACCCGTCCATCTTTCAAAGAACCCGTGTTCTGCGCCGCTGGCCTTGATGGTCTCGATCATCTCGATGCCGGCGACGGTGGCCGCATTGAGCTTGCCTTCGTTCTGCATCTTGACCCGCGTGACATTGATGCGCATCCGGGCCATGATCCGGGACATGACAAGATTCAGGAGTATGGCGACAAGCCCTACCAGCGTAAGCACCCAACTGTACCTCACCATGACCACAAGGTAAACGACAACCATTATCAGATTCAGAAAAAGCGGCGCAAGCGTATTGACGAGCGTCTCGGCAATCGATGCGTTGGAATCATGCCGGTCCAGTATGTCGCCCGCCATGCGCTGAGAGAAAAACTCCATGGGCAGGTGCAGCACCTTCCATAAGAAAAGCGCCGTGCTGCATGCCTCCAGCCTCGCATTCAGGCGATTGGACATTATCACGGCGACTGCCGACACCAGCAGCTCCAGCACGGAAAGCGCCGTGACCATGCCTAAAAAAGGATAAAACCAGTCCGGATTCACACCCGTGAGCAGCCTGTCCAGAAAGACTCTGGACGCGGCAGGCTTAAGCACGCCGAACAGCGCGGCGATCAGGCTGGCCAGCACAATGAACGCAATCGACGCGCCCGCGCCATGCAGGCGCTTTCGGGCAAACGCCAGCACGCTACTAGGCTTGCCGCTCATCTCAAAGTTTTCGCCCGGCGCCAGCATAAGGCAGATCCCGGTAAACGACTCGTCAAATACCTCCATCGGAACCGAATAGCTTCCCTTTGCCGGGTCGCAAAGATACGCTTTTTTGCCTCTGAATCCGGCCAGTACGACAAAATGCCTGAAGTTCCAATGGATTATGCAGGGAAACGTCCCCTTGTTGCGCAGCGTTTCTGTTTCATAGCGGTATCCCTTGGCCGAAAGGCCGTAGCCGCGCGCGGCGCGAAGCACGTTTCCGGCGTTGGCGCCGTCGCGCGAGACGCCGCAATCCGCGCGCACCTGTTCCAGCGAGATCCATTTTCCGTAATATGCCAGCACCATCGCAAGACATGCGGCGCCGCATTCCAGCGCCTCCATCTGCATTATCACCGGCACATTGGCTACGCCGCGCGAAATCGGCTGTCTCAACTTCTTTCCATTTTTCATGCTCTACCTCAATCAAACAACAGGGAAAGCGGCGGATGTTCTTCCTTGACAATCGCGGCGTCATAGGCGCCCTCGGGCAGACTCCCGCTCAGATCCAGGACATAGTACATATCCTGCGCTGCCAGCCCTTCCAAATGAACCATGTCATTTGAGAAGTGCGTTTGCGCGGAGACGACTTGCTCGGAAATAGTCAGCACCTTATGCTCTGTACCGTCCACATAAACCTTCTGTCCTACTGATATGCCGGAAATGTCGTCTTCCTTGACGAACGCCTCGATCTCGCCGTTCCATGAAATGGCGACGACATTCAACCGCGTCTCCAGTCTTCCAAACGTGCCCCAGACGCCAAACCCAATCAACAGAACGATTACTGCGCCCAGAATCAGCCACAGGCTTATATTGGTACCGCGCAGATAGTCGTTGAGCTGTTCGGGCGAAGTCATTTTATCTATGGCCTTTTTGCGGAACAGCAAGTTTTTCTGCATACTTCCTCCTGAAAGAAACGGACTGGCAAACGCTTTTGCCTGCTCTTAAACATTCTGAATTTCGTCTTTACTGTCACCGGCGGAGACCTCGGGCAGGCGTATGCTACACGTATAGCCCTTCAGTGCGTCTGCCAGCTTCTCCAGATAGCCCTGCTTAAAGAATATGCATTTGGAGGAGTCCACGCCAAACCGGTCGCCCGTTAGCGCCATGGCACACGCGCGGCAGCCTCCGCAGCAATGGCGGAACCACTGGCAGGCCGCGCACTGGCTATTGCGCTCCTTTAGCTGCTTCAACGTCGTCTGAACCTCTTGCAGATATGCGCCTTGCTGCAGGTGTATTTTGAGCCCGTCCGCCTTGACGTTGCCCAAAAACTTCCCGTTTTTGACGTAGTAGCCGGACATCTGATGACACGGATACAGGTTCCCGTCCGCCGCGACGGCGACCAGGCCACGGTTGCACCGGCACACCGGCAAGGAATCCCTGTATTCTCGGGCGTCGCATCCGACCGCGGTGGGCCTGTATTTCCTGAACGCCGGACATATCGTTGCCATCTGCCATACGTTCACGTCCATCGTGCAGCCGGTTTGAACGTACGCCTCAATAAATTCCAGCATGCGGTCAAAGTACTCGTTCCAGGAAAGGCCGGCTTCACCCGCGTTCTGCACCCAGCGCGGCGCCTCGCTGGTCCGGATGATGCGCATGCCGCTTACGCCCATGTCGCTCAGCAGCTGCGCCGTCGGGAGCATGGCGTCGGCGTTCAGGCGGTGTACATTGGTCTGCGCCATGACCTCAAAGCCTTCCTCCACGCACAATTCAATCGCCTTCAGCGCGACCATCTCCGCGCCCTTCTGGTTCCGCAGCCAGTCGTGGCAGCCCACGCCGTCAAACGATATCTTGAACCTGGGGTTTGCGCCCATCGACTTCATTTCCCGCAGAATCTCACGCGTTATGAACGTGCCGTTGGTGTTCAGCTCCTCCACAAACATATCGCGCTCATAGATGCCTTTAAAGATCCGCATGAAATCCTTATGGAACATGGGTTCGCCGCCGGTCAGCGTAAATGCATGAATCCCACAGGCCGCCGCCTCGTCGATCAGCCGCATCGCTTCTTCAAGCGTGAACTCGCTTTGCAGCCGCGCATTGTCCGCCGCGTTGAAACAGTGCAGGCAGTTCAGGTTGCACTTACCGGTAAGCATCCAGTTCAGTGCCGGAAAATACTCGTTGTCGTACGATCGGAAGCGCTGCCAGCTCGTCAACTGCTCACCTGCCCCGGCCGGGTGGCAGAGTTCGCGCGTCACCAGCGGCGCGATGGGCTCGTCATCCCGAATGTCCTGGATCCCGTCACAGCGCAGGAGCAAATCAAACGTTTCCTTTGAAACGCCCCTGGCATTTCGTTCGCGCCTGCGGTAATAGGCAAACGGAACGCGCCGCCACCGCCGTAAACCGACGTCTTTATTCAATATATAGCGCATGCTGTGACCTCCTTTCTCTGAGCGCGGATCGCTTCAGCGTCGGCAGCGAGCGACGCGGTCATGCCCGCATGAATAGCCATATTGCGGCCCCAACGTGCAATGCGCGCACATCCATGTTATACAAAAGTGCTACAATGAAGCCAGCATGGGCCCGCTGTCATCCGCCGTTCTGTCCAAACCCGACCTGGCCGGCGACACCCGCCCGCTGGCAAGATGTATATTCGCCAGCGCGAACAGCAATTCACCCGTCATGTTTAAGTCCCCGGTATCTCGCCTTGCAAAAAGGCGACATGTCGTTTGCTCACATCAAATGCATGCTCTGCCCTGGCTCGGACAGAGCATCGGCGTCGTTCGGCTTTTCCGGCTTTGAACAGCCTTGTTTACGTCAGTTTGCAGATTTGGTATGGACGTCAATTGATGAAACACCGAATTTTGGGCCGCGCTTGTCGCGAGCGTCGGCCGCTTTGCGCTTTGGAACCTCAAAAGTCGCCGTCACCGCATACGGTTCATTCGTATCCAGATACCAGCCCGTGCGTAACCATGACGTCGTATTTGTCTTACAGTATGACTTTATCGCGATGCATCCGACCGCGCCCGCTGTCCATGCCGATATGCGCCTTATGCCCAAGCTGCCGCCTTTTCCACTGCTTCGTCCGCACTGCCCGACGCTCACCGCTCAATATCGACAAGCTGAGCTGCTGATCCTTGGTAGCATTATATCATCTTTTTGAAGCTTTGTACACTGTGCAGATATGCCTTATTTCAGTCCGCGCTCAGCAACGCAAACTGCCGGCGTCATGCTTCTGCGCGCGCCTGTCGCCAATTTGCGCTGCATAAAGTCATCTGCGCTTACCCGCCGTTTTCACACTCAAATATGCCAAACCTGCCTTCTACGTCGACCCACGCGGCGCAGAATGTGCTATAATATATCCATGGCATCGAAAGACCCCGCTTCGGTCCCGGTACCGACATATGAGAAAGGAGACAGGTATGACAGCGGAGCATTCGCAGATACTGCGCGCGCTCGGTTTCCAACCGGAGCGCTGCACATCCATCGGGCATGAAGCGCTGGGCAGACATGGCGTCTTCCAGTGCGCAGAGCAGATCATCAAACTGTACGGAAACGGCACTCCGCCGGCGGCTGACCGGGCTCAAGCAGAACAGCTCTATACCGCAAGGGCACGCGAAAACGGCGTGTGCGCGCCGCGTGTGCTGCGCGCCGGAACGGTACTCGGCGTCTCGTATACGATCAGCCAGCGATTGGATGGCGTCATCGCCAGCTCTCCTCCGTCGGATGAAATCGTTCGCGAAATGGGCGTCATGCTCGGCAAACTTCATCGGCCCGCCCTGTCCGAAGGCGCGACGTGGCGCAACGCCTGGCTTCATGAGCTTCGCCACGCCGTTCAAAAGACGCATGACTCTGACACCGGGCTTGAGGCGCTGACGCTTTGCGATAAAACGCTAGCCTATTTGGAAAGCACTTCCCCGCTTCTGTTTGCCCTGCTTCCCATGGGAACCGTGCATGGCGACTTTTCCACGCGCAACGTGCTTTGCATGGACGGCCACGTTTCCGCACTCCTGGACTTTGAGCTGGCCCACGAAGGCAATGTGGAACTGGAGCTGGCACGCTTTTATCAGAAGGAGCTGCACGGCTCTTCCGCCCGTATCGCCGCCTTTCAAAAGGGCTATACCGAGTATGCGTTTTTTGCCCCCGGGTTTAGCCGCCGCCTCCAGCTGTATCTCCTGGGCGAGGCGTTGATCGGCTGCTCTTGGAGCAAAAACGCGGTGGATGACTTCTTCGATGAATGCTGCGCCATACTCCGGCGTTTTCTGGCGCGCAATGAGCGGTGAGCGGCGGGAATGGCGTATTTTACGGATACCGATTTGACAGCGCATATTCAGCGCCCCGGCCATTGAGCCGCGACCGCTGACACTCAGGAAAAAATATTCCGCGCTTGTGCGCTTCGGCGGGCATATTTTCTTTGCACTTGCGTTGCGCGGCGGCTGGCATAAAGGCGTTGAGCACTGCCGCGGCGTTTATGTATCCGCGCCCTTTTCCGCGATTGCAGCTCCATACGATGCTTTACCCTCAGCCGCATCAGTGCCATCCGGCGTCTGACATCTACATGGCTGTGGCCGCATCGACAGAATGCCAATCACCGCATGCGTTTTATAAGGAATGGGGCTATCCTCGTCTTTCAGCGCATAATGCGCGAAATAAACAGATATAAAAGCAATCGGTTTTGCAATATAATACAGCGTCCGCTCAATGGCAAAATCGCCTCCCGCTGCCATCACAGCCAAGGCCAGAATGCCGGAAAGCCTCAATATGGTGACGGCCACATTCACCGCCTCGCAGAATGCGCCGCCAAGACCCGCCTCCCATTTGGCCGTGATAAAGCGAAGGTCCACGAACATCGCGCCGCCATAGAGCAGAGATTCACGCTTATTATGTCCGCAGTTAATGCGCTGTCGATGCCGCAAATCGTACGGCTGCCCCTTGCTTGCCTTCTGCAAACTGGCGACAGTAGAGCCGACATGACCTGCTTAATCAATGCCCGAGCGTGATACAAGGCCAAAGCCCAATGCGCTCCAACCGAAGGGTACCGCCACCAGGCCGCATTGCATACCAATCAGAAAACAGAGACAGTGGCCGAAATCTGCAATAAGGCCGCAGAACCGCTATATCTGCACAGCCATCATCTTTGAGAATCAATGCGCATAAGTGGCATGTGGTTGGCTGCGGCGGATATATCATAATACCTGCCAGCTCCAGTATTCTGAGCGGAAGCGTTTGACTTGTCCTGTTCCCGCCAATCGCAAAGAGCGACTTGATGGCCCATATGGTGAATCGGACTAAACGACAGCAAAGGATCCCTTGGCAAATCAAGAGATTCTTGCATGCCAAGGGATCCTTTATACTTGCGCCGCTAAGCGCTTATTCAACAGGCTCGGGCTCGGAAGGCGTTTCGGTGGTCACACTGTCGATGAACATATCGTCCACTTCCGTCACTATGGTCTCCACCGACGCAATCGTCACGTCGCCGTTCTCGGCAACGTTCAGCTGCAATGAGTATTCCTGCGCGGGCTGCTGATCCTCCCAATCGCGGCAATAGCGCAGAGTGAGCTTAACTTCGCCAGCGCCGGCGCCGTCAAATTCTGCCGTCCAGATGCCGCCAGCGCCCACCATGGTCTGTTGCGCAGCGTCCTGAACATATTCATCCTTAACCGGTTCCAGCATGTCCGGATCGGAAATCTCATACTTCCATGTGTAGCCGGTGGTCGAATTGGCAGGCAGGCTCAAGCGCAGGTTGCCATCATAAATGCCAAACCAGGGCTTATTCTCGTCGACCACTTCAATGCTGGACTCGCTGATTAGAATATCCAGTGCATAGCGCGACCAGATATTGCCGTCGCAGGTCGTCGTAAAGGTGAGGGTGACCGCGCCATCGTAATCGGCTACGACGCGGTATGAACCGACCCAGCAATCATCCTGAATCTCCGAGGTAATCAATTCAAAGATCCCCTGCGGTGAGTCAATGGCCTCTACATCGTATGACGGGGCGGGATCTACCTGAGCGTTGTTGGAAAGCTCATCGATGACAGACAGCGGTAGCGTGACCGTCAGCACTTCGTCTTCCAGTGAATACCATGCATCGGTTTCTGCTTCCTCAGCAAACGCGGGCAGTGCCAGAACCAGTGCCAGGACCAACGTCAGAACGGACATGAGCAACTTCTTCATAAGTACGCCTCCTTCGATTCA